>Ga0210059_1000195_pt1 | contig 64783 bp, 30 predicted proteins | sample Ectturendosymbi2_FD_188042 | JGI IMG/M metagenome (GOLD analysis project Ga0210059, IMG submission 188042) | Ecteinascidia turbinata endosymbiont from Florida, USA - Sample 2 (SPAdes) (version 2) | ecosystem: Host-associated > Tunicates > Ascidians > Unclassified | place: Key West, Florida... | reverse complement strand
TGCGTGATAAATTGAAGAACAATATAAACCACATCATCCAGCATCAGAACTCTCAAGTTATCAATAAAATTTTCGCAGAAAAAAAACAAAACGCAAAAAAATTAAATAGTGTTCAAATCGTTTTGGAAAATCCGGATCCGGCTTGAGCAAAAATGATATCCAATCCGGCTCCGGATCCAAAAAAATCCCAAAAATTTTCCGGACCGGAATCCAGAAATCCGGATCCGGAACAACACTGTTGTGAATCATCTAATGTTAGCTGATGATATATGTGTGTTCAGCCCCAGTATTAGTGGGCTGCAATGTCTTCTGAACATTTGTGGTGACTATGCTGCTGAACACGAAATCACTTTTAATTGCAACAAAACAAAGTGGCCATGCTTGTGTTCTTTTTTGCCCGAAAAAGTATAAATAACCTGCTCCATCAAAATTTTTTCTAAATGGTGTACGTGTACAACTTTTTGACCAAGTGAAATATCTTGGTGTGTGAATAAATGCATCATTGAAGGATGATGATGACATTCAGAGGCAAGTGAAATCACTATACTGTGCAGCAAACAAACTCAGAAGCACGTTTGATCAGTGCTCTCCTGCAGTAAAAACACTTTATTTCGTTCCTATTGCATGCCAATGTATGCTCGCCAATTGTGGAGCAAATACACGCAGACCAGTGTGAAGCGCTTACGTGCTGCATATAACAATGCCTATCGAATTATGCATTACATACCCAGAAATGTTAGTGTTCTCCCACACCAGGTTAGCTATTGTGTCAGGACCTTTGATGTCGTGCTGAGAATCAACTTGTATCGATTTTTTATACGATGCACATCTGCATCCAACTTTTTTATTCAATCGCTTCAAATGTCTGATGCTTTTCACAAATCTTCATTTTTCCTCAATTATTCTGCGCTCCTGTATGGTGGAGACGGAATGCAGTAGTTGTTCGTGAGTTGTTTCGGTATTTGCGTCTCATCAGTATTACTTTTGTGTAGTAAAAATATGTGGACACTGCGTACACACCAAGCATAAAAAAAGTAAGAAGTGCTGGGAAAGTGTTTTGCTCCTCTCAAGGTTGGACACGTGCTAACACCGATTGTGTAATGCCCTACTGTATGGTTATCCATTTTCTGTGCTTTTGCGAATGACGACACAGCTGTGGTGAGGATAATCTGCTTTGCTCCTACCAATGTTGGTCATGTGCAAACACCGTTTCTGTAATGTGCGCTGATGTATAGCTTACCAATTTTTGTGCTCTTGTGTCTGTGATATGGACCATGAGTCTGCAAAAAAATATCTGTTTTATTAGTTGCATTTACCGCACTCAGCAGCCCACTTTGAAAATAATTTTGCAATGTGAAAGTGAAAGCCATCTGGCGAGGAGGTACAAGCAGTCAATGCCTTCCTTGCCGCTTTTTCACTGTAGCGTTGTCAGATCAGCCGTTTAACGGACATAACGCTGCATATTCAATTTGTTAACCAACGTAAACTACATGATGTAGAGTGTAAAATGCCAGTACATAGATTAAAAATTATACAAACATTACATTGCAGCTGACATGAAGGTTGCAGAGAGATTAATTACACGACACGCGCTCACCACAACAACACTTTTTATAAGATACTGCTCAATACAAAAGCAACCCAGCATAGGAGGCACGAGTAGTCGTTGTCTCCCTTCCTGACTTTCCCTGACTTGAACATGAAACACGCAAATTTAGATGTATTTAGCCTGCTGTGAAAATTTATTAGACTCATGCAGTAATTGAACCTTTCACGATGAAACAAGAAATGTTTATTCAATTTGTTATTTTGGAACCCTGATTCGTTTTGCAGACTTCCTGATTATAGTAGAGCAGGCACTGTCTCCCTTGCCTCCCCTGACGACACGTAAGTGCACTAGAGATACCACCAGCCAATATTAAATAAGGGGAGTATGTTACAGTAGGTCTCCATAAACTATACCGCAGAAAAGGTGATTTTCGGTGTTTTACAACACCCCACCAAATTTCAAGCCAAAATTTTGACAGGAAAATTTAATTTGGGAAAAAATCAAAAAATCCACTAAGTGGCCGAGCGGTTTTCAGGGTCTATGTTTGGCCATAACTTTCCAGCCCCTTTGGCAGCAGCCTTCCCAAGGTCTCTGAAGTTCCAGAATGGCTCCCTGAACATTTTAAACCATTCAGCACCTCACTAACGCCAATGCGGGGTTCTCTAGATCTCAAACTGTGATCTAGAAGTCATTTTGCCAACCAACGGTTTTGTACGCCCATATTTTCCCCCCGAAACGGCCCGAATCGAATTTTTTCGAAAGGATTCTTTTTCGAGTATTTCGGCGGTCGGCGAAACGCATATACCGGATCGGATAGGCTAGACGGGAATCGGGGTGCGGTTTTCAGGATTTACACTGTTTTTTGCTAAATTTTGAGAAAGACAAATGCACAAATATGGATTTTTCTCAAATAAGTCAAATGCAAAGGTGTGTTGTTGTCATTTTCATTCTATTCCTTGCTGTCTCGTTGATCCAGGGATGTTTTCACTGGCTTTCTAGCCCGATCCATTCAGGAGTTATGGCTGATCAAAGTTTGCCAATGTTGCAACTACTCCGGTGGTGTTGCGTTGAGTGTGTGATTCACCACGAACGGGATGTGCGTGAAGAACAACACCATACATATGTGGCGCGAACAAGCAATAATAGAGTGATCATGGCATATGAACTCTATTGTTGCTTGCTGCCACGGTGCGAAGCTTTGCGCATTGGCTACTCTGGATTTCCGATAGCAACAAAATGGTGCTGTGACCAGGATGTGAAGGTCGTGCGGAGTTCAGCCTTCACACAAAGAACGTGCGATCGGTGCGGTTCGTTGTAAAAAGGAGGGGATGTTGTTGCAACCTCTCCGGTGGTGTTGCGTTGATTGTGTGATTCACCACGAATGGGATGTGCGTGAAAAACCACACCATGCATATGTGGCGCGAACAAGCAATAATAGAGTGATCATGGCATGTGAACTCTATTGTTGCTTGCTGCCACAGTGCGAAGCTTTGCGCATATGCCGCTCGGGATTTCCGATCGCAACACCAGCCCATATATAGTCTGACGCGGTAGTTAAAGTGTTTTAAACTTTTTTGGTGCTGTTTTGCAGACGTTTTTGTCTCTTGACTATGTCCAATAATATATGCCTGCTCCATTCATGTGACCAAAGTTGCGGAATTAATGTGACTTTTACTGATCCACTACCATTTCTTGACTTTGGTTGTTATAGTAGGCTACAGTGATACATGCAACCTTATTGGTAAGATTTTCCACGGATATCTAGGGGTCGTCTATGAAATTCCATGTGGAAACTGTGAACACAGATACACTGGAGAGACAAAACGAAGCCTGAGTACTCGACTGAAAGAACACCATAGAGACACCTTACTTGGAAATATTCTTAAAACCCCCCAAAAATCAGCGTTAACAAAACATGCAGCCCAAAGTGTCTATGCTTTCAATTGGGATCATGCGCATGTTCTGCATCACGTAGATAGTTATCATAAACGCATTTTTTAGAATCTTTTTATGCTAATTTAAGAACTAACATTGTGAACAATGAAAGCACAAACTTCCCGGCTATCTATTACAATGTTTTAAAACATGAACGAAACTTACCTGGAACCGAACCTCCTTCATTTTGCTTCTTTTTGACTGCCTTTGTCTGTAAATTTGCCAACTCTCACCGCGCAAGTTTTACACCTTATTTGTTCACTATTTTACACTTTGTTTATTCTCTGATCCCCCATACCTTCACGTTATTTAACCGTTTTTTGTGCATTTTTATGCAGGTTTTACGCTATTTATTGTGTTGTTATACTTCATCATCTCCCAGCGTTTTTCATTTTGCACTTCTACGTTTTTCTGTGGCATGCTGTCACCCATTCCCATAAAGTGATGCTTAGTTTTGCGTTTGTTTGTCTTTGTACGTCATACTGCTCATTGTTTCTTGTTATCAGTTAGTTGCAGGTTATATGTGGTTAAAAAACATTGCCCTGAGAAAGCGCATTAGAATAGGTGGCCCAAATGTCGGCTTATAATAAAATGATTTCCAGAAAAGCTAATTTACCAGCTTGATCTGAAACCTAGTGGCAAATGCTACGATAAAACATGTGTAGCAAAAAGGACAGCATTTAGGCAACATTATTTGTATCTTGCAAAAATGAATAACTTCAACCCATGTGAAAATACGCATAACAATAACCGCCGGAGTGATCCTGCCCTGCACTGGATTGCAGAGATGAGCACGGATCAGGACTTGATCGGACTGGACCAGGACTGAAGCCAATTTTGGCCTGACTGGATCGGACTGCAATTTTTTTGAAAATTGGCGGATCAGGACTGGATCGGACTGAGAAAATTTGTTGTTTTGATGTGATTATTCTAACCACATCAAGCATGTTAGTTGTAATGCGATTTTGCAGATTGGTTAAATGGTAATGTATATTTTGCCATCAATGGCAAAAGCTCTGCTGGGACGATTTTGCTGCACATCCAACTTTGTCCAGACTCCACATATAGCGTTGAGTTCGTGTTACTGGCAACAAGGTGAACGTAGTCAAGGAAGGTGTTAGGTGTCTATGCTTGCTGTGCATGTTTTCGGTAGTTCTGCTCTCACCCTTTGCTTTGGCTTATCTGGTAAAGATCACACCTTCGATGGGAGAGCTTTTTATGTGCTCTTGGAAAAGATTCAGATTCATCAGGTTTAGGTTTAGGGTTTGGTTTAGCTTTTGGGTTAAAGTTTCGAGTTAAAGTTATGGATTTCAGTTTTGGGTTTAACTTATGGGTTTAAGTTATGGGTTTAGCTTTTCGGTTTAGGTTTTGGGTCCAGGTCCAGTGTTTTAGGCCATGTGACAGAGACCAGCCTGAGCCTGCAATAACCCAAGTGCATCACATCTTTGTCACTTGACCAATTCTGCCATATATGGATTCACCTAATGGAAAATAACTCCAGCAGTGCTTTTGCCTCTGATATCAAAATAAACACTCACTGCCTTATTAAATTTTGGAAATGGCAAAGGATGTGTCTGTTTTGCCTCATGAGGTTGTGTCTATTTTGCCTCACGAGGCTGTTTTGCCTCATGAGGCAAAATAAAGTACATGGTTTTATATGGGCGTATCAGGACTGGATCGGACTGATGATTTTCAAAAATTTTGCAGATCAGGACTGGATCAGATTCAACTTTTGGGGATCAGGATTGGACTCGGACTGAAAAACTTCACAGTCTGCTCATCTCTGCTGGATTGCAAATTTTTTTCTTTCTTGCGAGTTGCTCAAATGCTTGTTGGTTGCAAATTGCTGGCACAAGCATTAAAGCAAGCGAGTAAGGTTTCTAAAAGTTTTTCTAGTCATTGTGTAAGTTTCAGGTCAAACAGTGATAATCACCACTCTGTTATTGGCAGTGTGAGTGTCTAGGTAGCGGGCAATTGCTATGCAAGGTCAAGTAGAAGTGCTAGTTTAGGTACAGTAGCCTGCAACGGCTACGCAGTGTGAACTGCTAGGTAGCTGGCAACCAAATCCTTAGCATAGTGTACAGTAGAGATCAGAGATGCCACTTTCGTTTTGATGTTATAGCATCAGATTTAATGTTTTCGGAATTTTTTTTATGCTTGATGTTTTGTTTACGCTACGAATTTGATGTTGATTTCATTTACAACTAAGAAGATATGAAGAAACCTGACAATTACTTTCACTAACTATACATCTGACGACCTTCAGAAAATGTACTGCTGTTATTTTGTGTTTTTCCAAGTTTAAGCCCTTGTGTTTTTCATGTACCATCCCACTATCTTAGTGTGCTGATTAGTTAGTCTATAACGCTTTTGTTTACATACTGTATTTATATTCAGATAAACCAAAACCTGGCAATGGTATCTCATTTTGTATGATTTTGTCATTAGTTTTTTTTGTTTATGTGAGTGATAAAGTAGTCAGCTTCAGTAATAGTATTATTATGTGTGACATTGCTCTATTCAAACGTTTTCTACAGCATGTCTTTGTTGATTTATAACAAAGAAACTTTATGACAGTGTGCTGCAAAGTCCACTCATTAAGCTTCTCGCTGATCATTACACTGTGGATTACAATGTTCAACAATATTTTTTTCTAAATTCTCTACTTAAGTTTCATACAAGTACTAGCCAGCATCAAAGATAAAAAAATTAGCTTAAATCATGAAGAAATCTTAAATATCTCAATAACTGTTTAAAATAAGCAAGTAAAATGTATTAAATGCATATAGGAACATGTTAGTTCTGGTTCATTTACAAAACAAAATTTGTTCTAACTCTTTCGGTTGTTGAGATCTTACATTTTTCTACTTTTTGGGTTGTTTCCATGGAAATGATCATGGAGTTGTTTCCATGGAGATGCATCAAACAACAATTGATTCAACTTTTTTTGGTCATTTTTGTTAATGATGACGCCAACTGCATCTTTTAACCAAGTTATGTGGAGATCTGAGACATTCGCCCAAAATTGGTACTGCCTATTGTCCATACAGATGGACTGAGCTGCTACAGATGTCATGGTCAGCTAAGTAGAACATGCATTTCAAACTTGTTATATGACCACTTCAGCCAATCGTGTTTAGCTAAAGACAAAATAGACACTACACAAAAATATATGTTGTGCATCATAATACATTTTCGGATAGTTTTTCGATACGGATATTACGATTTTAACCAAAACAGGATTTGGATCAGATACGGATATTATTTTTCAAAAACAAGATAGGATTGCATAGTAAAATAACATTATCTGATCATCTCTGGCACATGGTACCAGCGAATGAGGTTGCATAGGCAGAGGTATAGACATATTATAAAAAGGTTTAACAGTAAACAGTAATTCTGTATGTGTTGGGTACATGAAGATGAAAAACAAAATAAGGTTAGTCAGGATAGCTGAAAAGAGGAGCGAAACAAGAAAAACCAGATTTCAAAATTCAGAGTAGCCTTGGCTTTTCCTGCACCTCCCCTTCCGATGGCCATGCGCATGAGTATGGTTATCAGTACAGTAGTATATGGTCTTCCAAGTATGCTGTCATAGAACTGTTTTTTTGGTAATTAGTCAAAGTCTGCTGTTAATTGTTGCCCCGGATCAAGTTTTATGCTTTTGCCTATCATATTCTCAATGTATTATTGTGCTTGTCACATGCTTATTATTATTAACCTGCGTTGGCAATCACTTTAGCCTTTTCTCATCCATGAACTTATCCCACTTTTATATAGCTTAAACTATTCATTACCTGTGGCTATGTGTTTAACACATTCGCTGCTGGTGTATAAGCTACTTCACTTGTGCTTCAAAATCATGCATTGAACTGCTATTTTTGAACCACTTTGCAACTCAATAACTCACCATTTTATTGTGCTAAAGAGCTGTTCAAACCCTCAAAAGACTTGGCGAGTCTCCTAGTCTGCAATGAAAAAAAATAAAGGTTTCAAGTTTGTTGTGGGTGATGTCATAAGTGTGGTAGGCTTAGGCCTTTGCATATAAAATATCTATTTGCAACCTTTCCAAAAGGCCTGCTGCAGGTCTGATGTCCTAAGCGCAATGCTGGCAAACAACTTCAGTACATCCGTATGTTTTGCGATTTTTGAGCTGATTAAGTTCATGTGCTTTGGCTCAACACTCATTTATCCGCACGAAGAATTTCTCATCCTGCACCCGCAGCAAGTTCAACCCGCGCCCGCCTTGCCCTGCAGCAAGATCAACCCTCACGCAAAGCAGTGTGGGTTCCAGTACCCGCCCGCAAATGTGGGTACTCGCAACCTGCACGGGTTAACCCGCCCCGTGCAGGACTCTACCGCCTCTGACCTGCAACGTGATGTTCACAGTGAGTGTCCGAAAGTATCGTTAACTATCTGACTGATTGCAACCTGAACCGTTTCTCTGCCTTCATGTCCTTCTACCGCTGTCGCACAGAGGCGTGTGAATAAAGAGATGGTTAAGATGTCAGGTAAAAGGTGTTCTTTTTGTGGCAGACAATTTCATCCGCGATACACATGTGAAAGTATATTGTCACATTGAAATTTTTTGGTTATCTTATCCTAGGAAAAACTATAATAAAGTGAAGGGACAAAAAATTTTTTTTCGGGGTAGAAAAAATTATAGCTCTTTTATTCATATTTGACTATGTTCTGTACATTAAAAGTAAGCCACATTTTTGCACAAGTATTTAACCATAATGTAGACTTTCAGTGATTTATTAACAGCATGCAGTAGGTTGCAATGATCACTTCAGTTCAAGCAGTCTTGATCAGGTCATCAGTATTCTTTTCCAAACTTGCAGAGATCGGCAAACGTTTTGGACACCATGTTCTCGCTGAATTAAACAAGCCTTTCCTCTGCCTGCATTTGTAAGGATTGACTGGTCTGGAACATAAAAACAATATTTAATGCAGAGAAGAGAATATCCATGTCTTTCACAGTGGGCTAATCCCACAACAAGCAACTTGTACTAGTTGTACACTTAATTTTGTGCAAGAAGTTTATTTCCATACTTGTTGCTATTTCATCACCGACATCCGCAAAGAAGACTTTTAAAGTTGTTCCCAGTAGTAAGCTTAAGACTAGGTCAAAAAACAGCATACATTTCCTCATATTTACTCATCATTGATTTTTATGTCTTTGGCTTTATTATTATACGTAGTATTTAATAAACTTTAACTGATTATTTAGTGGTGCATTGGTAACTGGTTCAACAAACAAGTTCCTCATCTGATTTGACTTTCTTTTTCAACACGTCTTTCTTTTTTGCTCATTTCGTTCTTTTTATGAAAAAAAACCTTTGCATGTAATGACTTTTCCATGCATAAATATTGTCCCATTTTGAAGGGTGAAATTTCGACCTGGCCTGCCTCTAGCAATGAAAATAGCCTCAAGAGATGTTCCACTGTCTTGAGGTACATGTGTCAAAAATATTTTTTCTGGTAAAAAAAATATTTGCATTATTTTTATCTGATTAAATGTATCTGGCTCTATCGATTGCAGCATGCAACTAAAACTATTTTTTCTGATCTGGCTGTTGTTAAAGGTAAACCTGCTGTAGTGTGATTCTAGCAAAACAGAGTCTTAACAACATTATTGTGATACAGTTTAAAAAAATACAATTATGATGCAACTTCATCACCACTGTTTTATTACTTTCTGGACTAGACCCTAGGTTCTCAAACTGAGGGGCATGAAAGGTTTACAAGAGGGGCACAGGTCTGGTAGCAACCAGGGTTAATTGATTTAAATCATTTGATTTAAATCATGATTTAAATCAAGCAATAAAAGTCATGATTTAAATCAAACATTAAAAATCAAAAAAATCATGTTGTTTTGGAGCTTTGCGTGATGTCTATGACACATTTAATTAGCATGCTAGTAGGTTTTCACATAGCCTACACAGTAGGAGTTCCCAACCTTTTTTTGAACATGTATCCCTTTAGCATTTCGATACATGAGCTTGTCCCTCTAAAATTTCCTATGACAAAAAGCCTGAGTAAATCTACTGTATTTTTAGTAGAACTTTTAGAATCTTGAAACTACAAAGGTATACTCCTCAAATCTCAAATTTATCAAATTTAATTTGTTGCAAATGTGCAATGAATATACCCTGCAGATGGCAAATGTACCCCCGGGAATACATGCACCCCAGGTTGGGAACCTCTGCTATACAGTATTAGTGTAGAAGGCCAAAAGTTCTGATGACAGCACAGGTTGAAACCATTTAAAGTTTTATCAATCATAGCAACTGTGAGGTCACACGAAACAGGACTTTTCGGTCTGGCTGATTCGCTCTGGTTGTTTCGGTCTGAGCCTTTTCAGTCTGGGCCGTTTCGGTCATGGGACATTTCGGTCACATTTCTGTACATAAACAACTTTACATTCCTTTAGTTAAATGATGATAGACAGGCGAAATGTCACTCTAGAGTCTAGATGGTGTTATACCACCTCCCTTTGAGGAGTGATGGTTGCGATTAAATCTGAATTGTAATTGTGACTTTGAAGAATTTGTATTTAATTGCAAAATGTCAATAATGATTTAATTTACTTGCTGATGATGTTGATGGTGATTAACTGCTGAATCTTGGATCATATTTGTAGTTTTTTAAATAAAACTTTTCGTTGATTTAAGTATGTTTGCATTAAAATGTGAACATGTAAGATATTTGCAAAATTTCATCGTCTGACCAAAATGTCCCCAGACCAAAACAGTCCAGACCAAAATGTCCCCAGACCAAAATGGCCAGACCGAAAAGTTGCGTACCCGAGGTCATAGATTCTATGTCATTCAATTGCAAAAATGACATGTGGACTAAAATCACCAACCCTTGCAGATTCAAAAGTCATAACTTAGAATGCCATAAGTTTGAGAGTGTAGATTGGCATAAAATGAAAGTTGCATTAAAATTCCATCAAATATGAAAGCTGTTGACTGTAAACATAGTTATAGAACATATTTTTGATTCATGAAACAGATATATTATTATTATAGGTCATTAACATTTTATGCATATGTGCCACGAGTGTCAATTTAGTTGCTGAACTGGCAGTTTCAGTGTTGGCATTTCAATAAATATTTCATTTTGTCCACCAGTACTGGTGTTATGAACTTATTTGCATCAAGGCATTTTGCAGAAGCACAAAAAAGTTTAAATGAAAGTTCAGCTATTTCTGGTCAGGGTTAATTCATTTAAATCAGTGATAAAATCAACAAAAACAAGCAAAAAATCCTTTGCAGTTTTAATGCTTTGTGTGATTTTTATGGCATATTTAATTAGTATTTTAATTGGTTTCACTTATTATTTACACTTTGAGAGCCGGCCTACGATATATTTGTACTTCGATTTCGGCCTAAAAACCAGCAGTTTTTGGTTGCCTTACCAACGCCATAGCTCCTCTGCCGATTGTGCTAGAGAGCTGTTCAAGAGCTCAAACGGATCAGCTAGTCTAGTAGATTGCACTCGAAAAAAAATTTTTTGGTTGGGAGGTGCAGGTTTTTTGTGACTGACGTCATAAGTGAAGTAGTTTTACGGTCATTTTGGCTCATGTTGCCTGGCCTAGGGCCCAACCACTAGGCCAAAGTGTTTCGCTGAAGTTTTCATTGGAGACTAAGCTCGAGTCCGAGTCTTTTGAGCCTTTGATCGACTTTCTAGCGTTTCTGGTTCAAAAGTTATGATCTAAAATAAACAAATTAATTAAGTAATTAGCTAATTAGTCATATATTTTTACTGACTTACATCACAACTTTTGAACCCGAAACCCCAGCAGGTCATCCAAAGTATCAAAAGACTCAGATTGTAGCCTAGTTTCCAGTAAAAACTTCAGCGAAATACTACCACCTAACAGTTGGTGCCCAGGGCCAGGCAAAGTGGGCCAAGGTGGCCTAAAAGTCATCCACTTATGACGTCACTCACAAAAAACCCGCATCCCAAGCAAAAAATTTGTTTCGAGTGCAGACTAGAAGGCTTACCACATTTTTTGAGATTTTTACTAGATCTGTAGAGCATACCAGACCGGAGAAATTCCTGTGCAAAGCCACGTGCGTTTAGGCGTTTTTTTTTCCGAAAATCCCCGAAACCACACGGTGCCAAAGTGTTAAAGAAGGCAGAGACTTCTTATGGCAACATAAGATATAAAAGCAATTAAAGTTTTATCAGTCATAACAACTGTTGCTGTACTAGAAGAAACACAGCACGAAAAACTTATATTAAAACAAAACTCTTTAATCAAAATTACTACTTGTTTGGGGCCACCCTTTACACAGTAAATAAAAAAATCATAAAAATAAAAACATCTGATTAAAAAAAAAATCCGAGTTTTTGATTTAAAAATAATTTTGTTTTTTATCAACCTTGGTAGCAACATACTGTTAAAAACAGTATAATAGCAAATAATTTTTTTTGTTTTTGATTGTGAGGTTAGCTGAGATGCAAGTATCAATGAAGAATGCTGAAGGAGACGCACCTAAAATAGTTTAAGAGCCTCTGTTCTACACTCAAAAAAGGTAATTGGCAAATGCTTATGAGCGATTATTGTAATCAAGTAAATTTACAATACAGCTGAAACACCAAAAAACGAATGAAAATTCTTTTTTGTAGAGCAGTGCTATAGAGAAATTTACTTCTGTTTTACAGTAAGATCATACAAAAAATGCAAACATGAGGTAAAGAATACTGTCTTGATTAAAAAGTGACTAGTTTTCTGAAGTAACGTAAAAGTTCATAAAATTTGTTTTAAACTTTTGGTCCTATCTAAAATCAACATCAGATTTCAAACAAATATGCTAACCTTATTTGAGGACTTGGATTGGAACAAATATGTTACAAACAATGTATCAATGAATGCCTCTGTAGCACCAATTCATTTGAAACTTTATTTTTTCAATAATTTTTAAATTTTTACCCAAACATTGAGAATTTTTTTTACGCTACTTGACTATACCTGATATGATATTAGTAATAGCCACAGTTGCCTGCAGTTTAATTCCAGACATATGGTGGGCCATGGAATGGAAGTGAATGGCCATGAGATTCAGGAGAATTACATCTCTCTGTTTGCCTTAAAAGCTTCCGCTTACAGGAAGGGTGTTATTTAAAGTTGAAACACCTTCATCCATCGGGGATGTACCTGTACATCCTGGCTCTATACACAACAAAAACAGATGTGCCAAGAAGTTTCTGACTTCAATTAGATATCAGAAATATCACTCTGTATATAATTGCTTTCTCTTGAAAGTTTGTACTTTACAAAAACTACAAAAACTATGTAGAGAAAAAATAACAGAGTTAGTAATCAAAGTACTTGTTTCGGCTTCAATTAAAGATGCTTAGGAAACTGGTAAAAATATGGAAAACTCTTAAAAAAGCCTGGAAGTTCTTGTATTTCTCTTTCTAATATTTTTAAATTTTCTTTTTTTAAAGTGACACAGCTTCCTTGATTGTTGGCACTTTTGTTTGTTTACTAAGTGTGGTGAATGGTTAAAATGTAATTTTGAAATATTTGTATGACCTTCAAGATTAACTTGGTTGTGTGTTACTGAAATATCTTTGATATTGGAATAGTATGTTAAATGTAGTAGTAAAATTACAACAGTAATGAAGAATTAAAAAATATGCAGATAAACAAGTAAGGTAGGCATATAGATGAGAAAATATTTGGCAGTGTGGTTAGGAATCAGGAAGCCATACAGAAACCATGATAGAACAATGAGGATGTGGGTAGCAGAAGTACAAGACATGCTTAAAAATCAAACTAAAACAAGAGTCGCCAACCTATGGCCTACGGGCCGGATCTGGCCCACCAAGCAAAATCATTGCAGCCCCTTTACAAATTATAGTGGCTAACTGTATGGTACACCTGGTGGTATTATATTTTATGAATCTGCCCTCCTTGCATTTTCTTGTATGGCATACTTCTGAGAAACTACCTAAGAGAAACTGCATTGGGCTGTAAATGTACTGTATGTCATATTTTGGGTTTTCTTCATGAACTGTGAAAATCAGGAGTAAATCTGATTGAAATCCCATAAATTCCCAAGTTTTAACAACATCATATACATCAAAGGGAACTAATTGTTAGGGAACTAATTGGAAATTAGAACAGCGTGCCATACCTCACAGAGTTTGTTTTTGGCCCACGACTAGAGAAATGTTGCTGAGCTCTGATCTAGAATATGCAGACCATGATGATATACCGCTGTGCTATAGTTATCCACAATGGCAATAGGGACTCAATATACTTGGAAAAATGAGATGTTCAAGGCAGAAATGATCAAAGAGTAGGAGTGCCATAGTAGACTCTGGTTAGAGTTTGCACATTTAGTGCTGGAGTAAAAATTTTAGATTTTGCTGAGAGTAAGGGACAGCCAAAATTTTGAAGGGATTTTGATCAGAAATATCTATGGTGATGCATGCTGTGGTCAAACAGGATGGAATTTATTGAGGTAAATTTCCTGAGGAAAACATTAACATAGTCTATGTTAATATACTGTGACAGTAGGAGGGATCAACAAGCGTTGTTATTTTTGCTGATGATACTGCTGAAGATACCATTGGTGTCAACTGCATTGTATGTTTAATGTTTAAGTTGACTATGGTTGGCAATAAGCATTTATTCACCTTGCTTTGTATGCAGTTTACCCTTCTATGGTTAAGTCATCTTTGTGGTTAGACTAAATAAAAGCCATAGTTGTAAGTCATGAAAAGCTTGGCATTTAGTTGTATTTGTCATTAGCTATTATTTTTATAATTACATGCACATTATAAAATCCGATATTTGTAGCATGTGAAAAAAAAGATCTTAATTGAAGGTTCTTGGACAAAATGACGTAAGAAGTGTCATACCATGAACTCTTCTTAAAAATGCCATGTTTGCCACATACATTTGAGATAGTGCTCATTTCCCAAGATTCATGATAGGTGAGGATTGGAACAAAGACTAATTTGTAGAGATAGACCGATATATCGGTATTGGTAGATTGGGTTTTACCAACATACCAGTATCAGCCAAAATGGCTGATTTTTATCAGCCTCAGTAAGTGTTCACCAAACGTTGTTATATTCCTCACACATGCAGACATCTTGCGCAAAAAGCACAGCAAAACCAGTCAAGACAGTTATCTTGCAGCAACACTAGCAGGTGCATTTTCATAAACATGCAGACAAGATGAACCATGGAGCACATGTTGGCTGTCGAAACAAAAGCATCATCATTAATCAGATTGATTAAAAATCATAGCATAATATTGAAACTGCTATAATTTAAAAAACTTATAGCTCATAAATCCTGATTTTTGAAGTTTTTGAAAAAAAGTAAGGCTTTCGTTGGCAGAGATATTCCCGCTCAAAAACACAGGCAAACTGCTGGATTTTAGCCTTAGCCTACCGGAACTGAAGGTGTTAACTTTGTCTGTCCCATACCCCACTATCATTTTAAAAAATTTGGTTGACCATCCGTGATTCAACTTTTTCAGAATAAGAAAAAGGCTTTTCAAATTATTCCCATCACTTACCAGAGAATGGCCTTGCCCTGCTTCGAGAAACAGTGTTTTAAAGTTTTAGACTTTAATACCTTTGGAGCCAGTCGAGTTTTGCTTTGAAAAAGTTATAATTGGCCAAGTCTTCGCAACTCCATAACTTGGTAGTAGATTGTGCTGGAGAGCTGTTCAAACCCTCAAAAGACTCGGTGAGTCTTCTGGTTCGCAATAAAAAAAAAGTGTTTGGTTTTGGGTTTTGTTTTTTTTGTGTGTGACATCATAAGTGGGGTAGGTTTTTGGCCATTTTGGGCTAGAGTTATCAGGCCATGGGTCCAACCACAACATGGAAATACTTCGCTCAAATTTTTATTGGAAACTAGGTGAAAATATGAGTCTTCTGAGCCTTTGATTGGCTTTATAGTGTTTCTGGTTTAAAAGTTATGGCTAAAGTAACATAAAATTTGTGATTTTACAACAATTGGTAATTTTACCCTAACTTTTGAACAAGGCATGAATAGGCTGGGAACCCGTCTTGCATAAAGATGTTGTTTTTCTAATCCAATAACTAACAAAAAAGTGTTGAGCTATTTACCACTTAAAATTAGATATCAGCCAAATGACTTTGTCTGAAAGTGTTATGTTGCATCATGTTGTTCATATCATGTCCAGGGCAAAAAAGCTTACTAGTTGCAATCAAGTGTATCCTAACACATCTTTACAACTGACTGCAACTGATTACTTTTGGATCAGTTGACAGGTTTCTATCAGCAACATTAAATTATGAGTTGTCTGTGGTGGTATGGTAACCATATGGCTTATAACATACAAGTTAGTGAAATGTGCTGCTACAGCAAATGTGTATGGATCATCTTGGTATATTGTGGACTATTCTTATTGATTCGTATGTGAGCTTGTTTCCAGGCATTTTGTGCTGCATGTGTGCACCAGAGCATTTTTGCACAAGCAAGGTTTGTAGTCTTATGATAAGCATCCACATGGCACACGCAATGGTTATTTATGGACTTTGTCTTGAAAAGCCACATTTGCTAAATTTGTCATTGCGAGAATAAAAATATTTTGAAATGCTGAAAATTTAGGTAACTTTACTCTGTGAAACATTTATGCAAATTTTTTTTACTATAAATTTCTGGCAAATTTTCTCATTTGCGTTGGGGTTTAATGTGCTGATCATTGCTTTTCACTGAAAATGCATTTTAAGGCAGCTTCATTTTTCACATGGCATATGTAAACAGCAAAAATGGGAAAAGTAAGCAAGTGGCAGTCATGTAGCATCTGGTTTTATTTTTGTGGAGTTTGCTGAAGTACTTCAGCAGTAGACCAGAAACAGCACTTGTATTAGATCTTTGAAGTGACATAGACTATACACTAAGATTGAAAGTACTTCACTTTTCAGACTAAAAATAGGTGTTACTCTATGCCAGTAGCTTCTTCAGTGTACAATTGAGTGACTCTAAAACACTGTTCACTTGTTTTCATAGGCAAGCTTAGAATTGTACTTATAATTTTGTAGTACTTATGAGTGTCAACATCTTGAAGTATACAATTTGTAACATACAAATTACATTAATACAGGGAAAGATTGTATGATGTGTGAATTAGCTACTAGTAACATTTCCGTTTAAAGCTCATAATGTCACAATTATAAAATGTATTCTTGGGGAAGAAGGAGCATTGAAGCTTGTGAAGATTCTGGTGAAGGTCTTGCTCGACCTCACAATGTAACTGCATTTGATGGGCAAGTTCAGCAAATTGGTGTTCATCAATCTGGGTGTGTTGTCTTGCTGAGTGATGGCTCTGTTTATAACTTCTTGAATCAATTCCCAAGTGCTTCCAGCAGTAAAAAGGTTACTGCTTTAGACACTGTGACAGTTATTGATGTCTGTGCTGGAGATGGATTTATTTTGGTAATAGATGACAAGTATAGAGTGTTTGCATGGGGAAGAAATAAAGAAGGACAGCTTGGTCTTCCTGAATGTGATCACTACACTTCACCCAAGCAGGTGAAAGCTCTGCAGAATTACCAAGTTGTGTCTGTTGCATGTGGAAAATCTCATAGCTTATTTTTGACAAGCAGCGGTGATCTTTTTGCCTGTGGAAATAATGAGTTTGGGCAGCTGGGTTTAGGATTGGATGTTTCTCGCTGTAGTGATGTTGTGCAAATAAAATCCTTAGAGGGAATACCATTTGCTCAAATTGCAGCTGGATACTGGCATAGTTTGGCTGTTTCTTTGTCTGGGGCTGTGTTTGGATGGGGAAGAAATGATTTTGGCCAGTTGGGTGTAGGAGATGATGGCAACCGAAATAACCCAACCTTATTAAGATCACTGCGATCTCAGATAGTGAAGTTTGTTTCTGCTGGTGGTTTGCACACAGTTGCCCTTACTGCTGATGGCGGGATATTTGCATTTGGCTCAAATGAATGTGGCCAGCTTGGACATGGCAAGTCACCTCAAATGTGCGTGAGTCCTGTAAAAGTGTTTGAATTAATGGGAAATGAGGTATCACAAGTGACATGTGGAAATTCCCATACCATGGTTCTTGTGGTGCGGTCTGGACAAGTTTTTACTTTTGGTGACAACACTGACGGGCAGTTGGGCTACACGGACAATAGCAAAAATCGCAACTTCATTCCTCAGCTGGTTTATGGTCCATGGAATTCTGTGAAAAATGCCAAATCAACTCATGTTCAAAGTTCTAGTCGATCATTTCACCGATCTGCCAAAATCAATGCATCTAATTTGGTATTTCCAAAACAAATTTTTGCTGGTGGGAATGAATCACTTTTGTTGACATCTCGTTTGGCAGAATCCATGCCTGACTTTCGAAATTCCATTCCACGCAAAAAAATATTTTTGTTATCAGATGAATTAGTGGAAAAGCTTCAGTCACTGTCTGAACAAGCTGCCATTTCACCTGATGTGGACCGTTATTTGCGGACAGTAATGGGCTCATCATCATGCATGAATGCATCTTTCCTTTCTGGTGACCATCATCGCACCAGTCCAACGTTTCATGGTGTAGACCTCATGTCTGCTAGGCTACGATTTTCTAAACTTTTCAACTGTCAGTGTTCAAAAGTTTGTGATGTGATTTTGAAGTCATTTGCAGACTCCTTGATACCTCATCTTAGTGAAAATCCACCAGATATTGAAGCTTTAAGAGTTTTTCTTATCATTCCTGAATGTCAGTTGTTGGGAATTGCAGACCACTTTGCTGCTCTCACTATTCCTTTTGCCCGAAAATGCTCGTCACTTGCTCCTGCAGCTTCAAAAGTGTTGGATAAGTGGTATCGGTCTATGGAGCCATTGTACTTTTGTCGACCTGTGGATGTTTGCAAGCAGTGCCTTTTACATGTTCTTAGAAAACCATTTGTAGCAGGAAGTGATTTACGACAACACATGAAACCCATTTTGGATTATTTAAGCAAACTGAACAGGATTAACAATCTGGGAGAATCAGCAGTGATTTCTTATCAATACTTTTATATACCAGAAATACAAGATCTTGTTAACTTGGAAAATGATTACACTCGATGGATGCAAGGACATTCTGCTGCAATTTGCCATTACCCATTTCTTCTGAATTCACAAGCTAAATCAAAATTGTTGCAGATTGATGCCAATTATCAAATGGGTTTAGCATATAGTGAAGCACAAGAACGCAATTTTGCATCAATTCTTGGTTTGACTGGGAGTACGTTTCTCGAAACTCCAGTGTTGGAGCTAGAGGTGAGACGAGATGAACTTGTTCAAGATGCTTTGAGCAGGCTAGCTTCAGTGCATGTGCATGATTTCAAAAAACCATTGCTGGTTAAATTTGCAGGAGAAGAAGGTCAAGATGCTGGTGGAGTGAGAAAAGAATTTTTCATGTTGATTTTGAAAGAAGTTATTGATCCAAAGTATGGCATGTTTCAGTATTTTGATGAATCGCGATTAATTTGGCTGTCTGATTTTGAGCTTGAGACTGAAATGATGTATTTTTTGGTGGGGCTACTTTGTGGACTTGCCATCTACAACAATACCATCATTGACATATGTTTCCCTCTTGCTTTGTACAAAAAGTTGTTGGGTGATGTTCCAACACTTTCGGACTTGGAAGAACTTGATCCAACTACAGCCAAAAGTCTGAAACAACTTCTTGAGTATGACCAAAATAATGTTGAAGAGGTTTTTTGCTTAGATTTTACTATCACTCGTGACAATTTTGGTGAAGTGAGAGTAGTTGAACTTATACCTAATGGTTCAAAAACAGCTGTGAACAGTGAAAATAGAAAAGATTTTGTTAATGCTTATGTGGATTACATTTTCAATTGCTCTGTTCGCACACAATTTGAAGCTTTCCACAATGGTTTCCACAAGGTTTGTGGTGGAAAGATAATGGAAATTTTTAGACCAAGTGAATTAATGGAAATGGTTGTTGGAAATCAAAATTACAATTGGGAAGATTTTGAGAAGTCAGCCCAATATAAGGGTGAATATTATCGTCAGCATCCTGTAATCCACATGTTTTGGAATGTCTTTCATTCTTTTTCATTGGACAAGAAAAAAGATTTTTTGACATTTTTGACTGGATGCAACAAGGTTCCTATTAATGGTATAAAAATAACAATTCAGCCTGTGAAAACAGGTGATCACCACCTGCCAGTGGCTCACACATGCTTTAATTTACTGGATTTACCTTTGTATTCCAGCCAATCAGTTTTAGAAAAGAAGCTAAAACTGGCCATTGATAATCACCAAGGTTTTCATTTGGTTTGAATCAAAACTTAATCTGTGCTTATTTGGAAGCAGTCCATGTGAGAATATGTGTGCTTATGAACTGCGGTGCATTTCCTTGTATAACGTTCTGGTCTGCTTCATGAGCACCTCATCCTGACCAGAAATTTCAAATGTTTGTTTTTTACTGCAAGTGTTTTGCTGTGAACTGCTGACCTATGACAGGCTCTTGCTTATATGCTGCTTCTACCAAATTTTGTTCGATTCCTTTTCAAACGTTCTACTAATTGTAGTTGTTTAGTTAACCTGACCTAGTCATTTCCATTGGTTTGGTCAATTTTTGGCTACAACTTTAGCAGCGGTGAATGAAAATGTTTTTGAGATTTTTGATAGCTCTCAAGCGACACTTGAATATTGCTTTTTTTTGGAAAAAGATTGGTTTGCAGGTAACCTATAATAGCAAACTTTGTTGCAATTGTAAGAAGAACTTCATTTTAAATAAGAGCCTTGCATGGAAAATAACTTTAATTTTGTTTTGCTCTACATTTTTTGTCAAATTTTTTGCCTTGTTCTGAAAGTGTTGTGCTGTAGTTTGTGAGGAAATGTCAGTGGGCTATGGTTGATGTGACTTTGCCAGTATTGACTGAGTGGAAATCAACTTTTGTTTTAGTCCATTAGACTCACCATACTAATTAAAAAAAATTGTTTTTGAAACTTCAGTGTATATTGAAAACATCACTTAAATTTCAAGACGACTTTTAAATGCTGTTTTGTTGGTTTTTATGTAGGGCATAGATTGCAACACGAATCTCTTTATCTTGTACTTTGTGTATTGCATCATCTGCTTATGTTTCCCAACATTAGATTTTTGTGTGCATAGTAGCGTGATGTCTGTTACTATGCAATGAAAACAATCTTTCTTTTACTTCTTTGTGTATGTTTACCTTTTGTTTTCTGTTGATGCAATTTTGGCATTAAAAATCTTTGTTCTATTTTGGAAAAGGAAGTTTTGTACAAAATGATGGCTTATTACAGATCGGTAGATTCACAAAAATTTTAACTGTATATGTAAGAATTATCTTGCAAAGCATCTGTTGAAGAATGTCATAATGGATCGCAATCTTAGCAAAAAGTGTTAAAGTGACAGTAGTGATGTTTTGTTATTTGTTTCATTTTCTCAAGAAAAATGTAGACCATACTACAAAATACTGAAAAAGGCAAGGAAAAGTACATTTTGTTGTTCTTCCACTTGGGTTACAAACTTATTTCAATAAATTTATTAATGCATTGTTTTGCGGTTGCTACAATAGATAATATACTGATTATGTAGTAGCATAAACACTATGGTCAGATGATATTATTGTCAAATATTTTGTATTTACCTGACTCTTCTTTCATTCAACATGATTCTCATACAGCCATGCATTTTGCAGTTATGGTTATTTGTGCTTCCCTAGCTGCTACTGCCTTACCAAGTTTGCTCACTATATGTATATGGAGTAACCTAGTCTTGTGGTGAAAGATATAAATTCAAATTTCTTAGGGTAGTTTGTGTGCCAGCTAATTTATTTTATGAACGTTGCGTTTGCCATTAGGTTTTCAGTTGATTGTAAGGAACTTAGATTCCTGTGCAATGACTGACTGCGGAAATGTGACTGAGATCTTTAATGATAGCTTCATTTCTCCCTACACTTCACCAGAGAAGCCTGCTGATTTGCTGCTGGAACCAGACGCTAAATTTGTCTTAGTTCAGGATGACACAAGCACTTGTCATGGAAGCCAAGCAGTTGGTATGTTTGGTGATTCTTCCCAGCACAGTGAACCTTTACTTGCTGAAAGTGGTTTTCATGACCACGAAGGTGCTCATGTTCAAAATGATGATCTACCAACTGCTAATGTTTATGCTGGTAAGAATTTATATGGCAAAATGTATTTTGTTTGGTGCAGTGCATTTTTTAAAAAAGGAGGCAAATCTGGCCAGTTGACTCCATTTAATGGGGACACAAGGTTCCACACAGTATTGAAGGTATGGAAAAGTATTGAATTGTTAAATCGGTTTTCAAGACCTTGAAAAAGTATTGAATTTCTCCAAAATGTACATAAAGTATTGAAAAAAAGTATGGAAATACCAAATCCAGCCATATGTTTATTCAAATTTTGTTCTTTACTGCCGGTGATAGTTTTGCAGATATTTTTTGGATTGTGTTCCACAAATAAAATTTTGGAAAAATGAAGATAAGTGATAGTGTTACAGTTTGTTCATTTAGTATTGAAAAAGTATAGGAAGTAGTTTTTGAAAATGTGTGGGAGCTCTGGGGACAGAAGCAGATCGAAACTGGAATACTAATACTGCATGTTGTACATGAAAGACGTAGACCAGCAGATGACCAAGGGTTAAAATGCATGAGGTGTCTTTATATGTTAATATGGCTTGAAATTCCACTTCTTGTGGCAAGATGGGTTAATGTGTTTCTTTTTCACTTTAAAAATAATTTCTTTGCAGTGGGTGCGTGTAATGATGATCACTGTAAGTAAATGCAAATCACTGCAAGTAAATGCAGTGATTGCAATGTGCTAATGAAGCACATGCATTTTTACAAAAAAAAATATTTGAAGATAGAAAAAGCAGTTGGTTTTGAAAAACGTTAGTTTTCTTGTATTGATACATGCGCTGATTCATGTAACCTTGTTGGAGATTGGGGTTTAGATTCTCTTATTCAAATAAATTTCTTACAATTTGTAAGCCAAGCCATCAACTGCCATCAACAACGAAGATTCGTGCAATGGCCATTTGTTGTCAGCCAATCATTCAAAGACAGTGCCTGATAATACAGTAAGTATAATTGTTTAATTCTTTTAATCGAGTTTGTAATGCATGATCAATGATCGTTTGACAATTTAGATGGTTGGGAAATTTTCTCATATCAATTTTTTTCACTATGTGGTTCCATCTGCTAGGAGTCACGCATTGATGTTCAATTTGTACTTAATGACTGCTTTTTATACATAAATGCGATTTCACTGTGATGTACTGCAGCTTTAATAACTGCTTTTAGGTGCAATCCAACGCCAGCGGAGAGCCCGGCAACTCGCTATCCATCCATTCCAAAATCTCTGAGTTCTTCCCTGATACAGATCCACAAGTTGGTTCAGCCGCTTTGGAAGAGATACCTAGAGACGTGAATTTTGCTGTTATTCCTGATTCGAAGCATTCCACCAGCGAATCCACTGGTAGCGTACAGAACTCCAATGGCTTGCTGGAAGACCTCCTTTCGGGCGGAACTGAGTACAATGTAAGTTTTTGAATTTGAGACTGGGATGTACCAGACGGTCAAAAGCAGGGGTTTCAAACTGAAATTTCTCCGACTATGAAATGAGGACTTATAACGTAAACTGAGGGCCCCATTATGACGCTGACGCAACAATGGCGGTACCTGAACTTTGCTAGAAACAGCTTTTAAATTTTATTTTATGCGAAAAGTATCATGAGTTACAGGCAAGTCATTTCTAGCTGTCTCTACGTTCGTTTAAAAGCAACTTGTTCGCTCGCTGGCCGAGCACTTTTAAACACCGGTGAATAAACGAAACAACGTAAACGTTAATTATGTGGAAATTCCTGAAAAACATCGCGGGCCGCGTGTTTGGGTCTCCTGCTCCACACACCGTAGAGAAGTGTTACCAACTGCTCATCACGATTCAACCACACCAGCATAGAGACATTCTTCTGCGCCATGATTACGGTTTTCTCGGGTTTCGAAGCAACGACCTTTACGTTTCCGGACGCATCCTCGTGGCAACCTTCTGTCTGCAACAGCAGCACCTTGATGGCGTGAAACAAAAACAAACCCAAATTAATCTCCCGCTGAAACTCCAATATAGTATGATCTCAGTTCGTTGTTATTGGCGTGCATTGCATGACGACGAAGCGGTTTAATCCCTTGAGGCATCAGACGAGGAAACTCGAGAAAAGGTTGGGACTATTCTGGTTCTTGCACCTGAAATTTATTTCATGCGGATAACAAAAGATTTTTGAGGAAAAATCATCATTCGCTGGTGAATGGTGATGTGATTTTTGGCTGGTGATGTTATTTGTAGATGGCTCTGAATCACGCGGAAAAATTTAACAAGAGACCAAAGCAGATTTTCTTAAATCTTTTGCTACCAAAACGAAACAGACTTTGTCCTGTTGATGACGTTTGTGTCTAGGGCACGGGTCCTTAACCTGGGGCCTGTGAACCCCCAATGGGGGATCATGAATGTTATTTAAAGGGTTAATAGGATTTGCTCTGACATTTCGGTCACTACTAGGATGATTGAAACCTAATTTCAAATATTTATTGCAAAGTTTTTTCTTCCCGGGTCCATAAATTTTGCTAGGATGTACTAGGGGTGCGTGACCCACAAATGTTCAAGAAACACTGGTCTGTGGTCTAGCTCAGGGTTCGGCAACCTTTCCCTAGTCGTGGGCCAAAAAATAAACGCTGCAAGGTCTGGTGGCCCGTACACTAATTTACCAACAACATTTCGGTTCCCTTTGCTGTTTATCATGTCGTTAAAACTTGGAAATTCGTGTAAGTTTAAATCAGATTAACTCGGAATTTTCACCGTTCATAACGAAATCCCAAAATGCGACACACAGTACATTTATAGCACAGTGCGGTTTCTAATAAGTAGTTCCTCGTAAGTAATCAATGCAAGAAGTTGCAAGGAGGGCAAATTCATATAATACCACTAAGCAGGCCATACAGTTACTACAATTTGCTAAAGGGGATTGCGGGCCAGATGATTTTGCTTGGCTGACCGAATCCGGCCCGCGGACCGTAGGTAGCCGGTCCCTGGTCTCGCTAATGCTTATTCCTGTTTTCGGTAACTCGTGTTGGAACTACTGGATCATTTCTTACAAACCCTACTGACTCTTTTTAAACCTTCAAAATTTTATTTTGCATGGATTTCTCCGAAATGTTCTACGGCGTGCCTTTTGTATCGCTTAGTTTGTCTGTTTTGTAATTTCGTTGCTCGAAATTCGCCTACATCATTTCAGTCATGGTTATCATCCTGAAATTCTAAACGCGGTGTCGTAAAGTTAAACTTTTGTAGCGGTCGTTGAAGTTTGTTGTCGATCTCGACCGGTGAAACATGTCTTGGGTCGATACCGGATGTCTTTATCGCCGACAACCAATGCTGATATATTTGCATTACTCAAACCATAAGTATAAGAAATTACAAACACCAACTCACAAGAAAATGGGAATAGCTTATGCAGCTGAAGGAGTACACAAACATTGTGCATTTTTGCAAAAAAATGATGCAATCATTAAAATTTAACAATTTTAAGTTATTAGTTGAGAAAGCACAGTTTAGCAGCTTTCATGAATATATATTGCGGATACAGATCGGCGGAATTTTAGGATACAATACATAAGCATCATCGATAAATCATCAGATATATATCGGCATGGCGATGTATCGATCGAGCTCCAGTTTGTTATATAGTGCACTGCCCTCTTGTGTTACGTTGCTCTCTCCTCCCCAAGCACAACTGCCCATAGCTCATGCGATTGGATCATTCTGTGATGAAAACTGGAAGTTAAATTCGCGTCACGTTTTATTTGTGAACTGAAAAAGTTGTGGACGGCAATGATTTGGAGTCGTGTTCGTGAAGGTAGATTATAATTAATGGAATAGCGAAGAGTTCAAAGCTAAGTGTGCGTCAACTGCTGCATTTTGCGCAAATTTTTAAACTATTGTCTTCTCGCTTGAGTTTTAAACACTGGCGTCATCGTTGTGAAGCAACGGGTTCCTGATTGATTTTTCCTCGACACTTCGTACAAAGACGCGACGCTTCACCCTGCAATTTCATAGTATGTATTTTACAAACAATCAAATAAGATAAATGGATTAAAATGAATGTCAAATGATGGAAATGATGGCGAGTATCAAACTCACTGAAATACAATGTCACATCAAGCGCTGTTCAGCGGTACTGTTTGAATAGAAACGTGGTGGGTCGGTTGGTGGCAGAGGTTGGCAACTCGACGAACCCACCGAAAAAACACATACGGGCCAAATAAGCAAACGCTGTAATTTTTTTATGAACACCTAAAAAGTTTTATTTCTGTTGTTCTAATTTAATTTTCAAACAGCTCAAAAAGAAAACCATGAGTTGATTGATTGCTATGTGATGCTTTACGATTCTTACACTCTGCAAGTACCTTATTTGAAAGTGTTTGGGATTCTTCTTTGGTCGCGGTGCCTGGCACGAATACTTTTTTTGATTTTGTTTTTCCTCACTCGCAAAAAATAATTCTCAGCAACTGATTTATCAAGTATACTGTGGAAAGTTGATGTATGATTGTCTATTTTGGGTTTTCAGTGAACACGATTTATGAAAATTTGTGTAAAATTGAGTTTCAAAATTTCTCTGGGATTTTCAAGCTTAAACGTGATTATTTCTGTGCTTTGTAGCAATCACTGTTGGAGAGCTTGCGGGTTGATCAGGACTCTGATAACATTAAAAGGTGTTTGAAGTGAGAATGATAAAGCAGTTGCTGTTTTGTGGCGTCCAAAAAGGTGCCCTTGTGTGACCTCTGTTTTGCGAATCATATTAAGTCAGTGTATTGTTGCGCTACGTAAATCAGTGCGATTTTGTGAAAATGTTGCAGTTTGGGCGTGGTCTACTTTGCTCGTCAATAAATTTGGGTGTTGCGTCGTTTCGTTGAAAGTAGTACAGGGAGTGCAAAGCAGAAAATCTATTGGCATTGACATTTGAAGCACCTGCACCCCAGCCAAACACTTCACAAACGACATTTTGCTTTATTTGCATGGCTATTCGAACGTCATACACTTGCGGCGGGGGTTCCCGGCTGGAGCGTCGTTTTGACATTACAAGGGCGTCGCAAGCTTATATCCAGCTTAGACCTCTTTCGCATCTAAAGACGCTCTCCGGATTTTCTTTCCATTTGCTACTTCGTACTTGTACGTAGCTGGTTCTTCCCGTTGAAATGCGGTGATGAAACAAAGTATCGATCGAAGATTAGCGTCGAAAGAGAAATGCGCTCAGCCGTTCCAACATAGCACCGCATTTTGCGACACAACAAGCAAGCCAATGAATTGCATCGAATAACAACCCGTGAATATTTCCTTTGCAGTGCATCGTTTGATTTTATGCATGAGATTAGTGCGTCGCGAGTTCATGCAAATTGGGAACCACTGGCTTACAGAAAAATTTGCTGTCCTTCCCCGTGTTCTCGTTGAAGCGGAATCATCGGCGGCGTGAAGCGCCAGGCGACTCAGCACCAAGTAACTGGAACACTGTGCTAATGTTTTGGTGGTTAAAAGATTAGCTATGGTGTAACGCGGTTGCGACGGCTCAATTTTCCTCTCTTTACTCACTCACTGCGCACTGGAAGCTGCTTTGTACCAGAAAAAAACATGCTCCCTTTTCACTCTCGCAACACATGTTGATCGACTTGGCCGAACGGAACTTAATGCGCTTTTCTCAATGTTCAAACGCACGCCCTTCACATTTTCGGGTTGACGTTAACGTTACTCGTCGCTATGTGCTTTTGTTCGCCGAATGCACCATTTGCTTTTGAGTATGTGTGGAGGGGCTGCGCTCAACCACTGTGTCGAGCTTAGCCGTAGTTTGATTGGCGTTTGTCGCGGGTGTGTCCTGGGGTCACTGCGCATGCGCAGTACCGTTAGTCCGCCGAAGCTTCATAATCATGTCTAATTTCTTTGTCCCAGTTACGCGAGTAAATGGGGTGTGAGTTTAATGTGTTTGATACTACCACCGTTAGCCAGGGGTTCTCTCGTTCCATTGATTCTTTGTCTCGGCACACAACAAATAGTTCGTTCTACATTGCGAACAACACACGTGAAACGACCGCCTTTACTTCGATAGTTTTAACCAGGGCTGTGGAGCCGGAGTCCAAGCAATTGGCCGGAGCCGTAGCCAAAAATTTTTTAGATAGTGGAGCCGGAGCCTGAAATTTGTGTACCGGTTCCACCGCCCTGGTTTTGACGTGCTGGAAAGCGTGAATGTGTTCAGCGAGTTTTGGCAAAAACAGGTGTTGCATGCCGTACGACTTGTTTGTTGTCGGTGTTAGCAAGTGTGTTTAGCACATGCAACAAAGCTTGAGACGGAATCTCTTGGTAGTATTTGTTGTTTTACTAAAAATACTTTTTTAGGTCGACACGTTAGTAATGTGCTGACGTAGCAATCGGTTATTTATGTCGGCACGTCATAGAAAAAGCAAGGTCCCAAGTGTTAACGTTAGTGTTCTAAGGAAACGGTCGCATTAATCATATCGTTTTCTTAATTCCTCACATTGGTATGCTGAGAACATTTTCTCATGACTTGTCAGAGTTAAAGGTGCGATGTGGTTCATTGCAACCGTGCATGGCAGAAATTGCTGCAGTGCTGGTCTGTGGGGAACACCACGTTGTGACTTCAAACTTATCTCTTTGCCTCGTTGTGTATTTCTAGCCTGTATCTATAAACCTGTTTTTTCTCTCCTTTTACATATAAATGACTATCAAAACGTTATTTGTCTCAACAAATGTTATGATAAAAACTACAGATAAAACCTGCAGAAATACTCCTCCGGCTGTGATGCCTGACATTATCGGCGGTTAGTTATTTCAACGACCCTTTTGAAACAATATTTTGCACTTACTGCGTAGTCGCACTAGTTTTACGCACACAGGTACCGCTGGAAAGGTTTTTGCTGCGATTTGATTCATTCCTGCTTAACTTTTCGTGCTTCACACACACACCTTGCTCTGCGTCATTGTTCTATAGCAGGGGCCTCAAACACGCGGGTGGCCCGCGAAGGCGTTTTTGCGACCTGCGATCCTGTTTGGAAATTTTACAATAATGAACATTCACGTTTTTTAGTTTTTTCATCGGTGTTTAAAAGTGCTCGGTCAACGAGTGAACAAGTTACTTTTAAACGAACGTAGAGACGGCTAGAAATGATTTGCCCATAACTCACTATACCTTTCACAGGAAACAAGACGTAAAAGCTGTTCCTAGTAAGGTTCAGCTACCACCATTGTTGCGTCAGCGTCAAAATGAGGCCCTCGGGTAACTTTTTAAGTCTTCATTTGCCCTCGGAGCAATTTCAGTTTGAGACCCCTGTTCTGTAGTTCGTATATACATCTGTCTTGCTGTGTTGGGATAATCTGCGACATGTCCATCTAACTCTTGTCGTTCTTTGTTCGTTTAGGAACTCACCGATTCGGAAATGTTGACGGTTTCGCAGAAAATGGAAGCAGAATTTCGCGAAATGATCCTTACGGAAAAGAAGAAAAAGCAAAATGGCACCAGCCACGGTAAGCAGAGTTTTGTTGATGCCTTGCTGCTCGGGTGGTTTATGAATCATAATCGCGTTGTTAGCTTTGGAAAATCTGTGGGATTCGCTTAATCATTTTCGAACGGTATTTTTTCGAAAATATGTATCAATCGCGCATTCCTTGTGTTTTCATAACATCAGGTTTAAATCTATTTAGAAAATCCAGCATGCCTAAAATTACCCGGTTTCATTCCGTACGGAACTTTTATCTCAGTTCCTAGGCTTCCTTACCCATAGCCTGGTCTGTGTAAGATTCGTGTTGGGAATAATACGCGACAGTGTGTATTTGCGCTATCAACCGGGTAGCATTTGGTGAAGCGTGACATCGTGATGAAACAATTGCAGCCTGCAGGATTATAGTTTTTGAGGGGGGTCAGGTTTACTCGCTTTGATGCAGTTCAAGGATCCACGACTTGCCTGGCAAGTGGCAAGACGTGTCTGGTCTAGTTTTCGTAAACTTTCGTGTGCTTATCGCTTATGTAAAGACAGGCACTGTCATGCCTAATTTATGCAGATCATTGTAGTGCAGCTCTTGGTCGAACATGCGTTTCCAATCATTTCGTTCCTATCTTCGAACATCTTTCCCGTATCTTGGTGAAAGTTTGAAAATCTTGTGTTCGGGTATTTCCGCATTACGTCACACAAGTTACGTCACCACCTCGTGCGTCAAAACTTGGAGTAGGTCTGAAACAAAGCGTTTGCTCGCACCGAGGTTGTCAAGACTGGAGCGCAACCCTTCTCAACTGTTGTTAAAGGCACTTGAGCTTGATACGGCTCTCCACAGCTTACCGGCTGTGTTCTTCACTTGGCACTTCACACTGAATCGAAAGTTGTTGGGACAAGGAGCCGAGACAGTTGCACTCGCTCTATCTGGTCGGACCGATCGCCAGGCATGATTCTCGGGTCAATTGAACAGCAGAGCGTTTCGTTGATTGCGAATTTTTATTTCTTGTTCTGTCCAGCTTAGTTACAGATAAGCTCTTAGACCTTAATAAGCACACAGTCCGTGCTTGAACGCAGTGTCTGAAGTTTCTTGTGACGATGGTCGCTGACAGTGTTTCGTGACCCCTCGGGTCAACAGCCCCCCCTAACCTTCCAGAGGAAACGTGGCTTGTGAGAAAGCGGTTAATGCATGGGTTGCAGGAATAATTAAAATATATCAAATTTCCAAAAGTTTACATGTGTTTCAGTTGACAGCATGCAATGTTTGTAGTAGTTCCTTTGCGCAACACCTGTTCTGAGTTTTCTCTTTGGTAGGCTCATTGGATCGTTGCCACGTGAAAGGTAATTTTTAATCACTTTCGGATTCCTGGAAGCACGGTAGCGAGCTACAGGTACATGCGAACAGCGAGCAAACAGTTGTCACTTCAATTAGTGGTAATCTGAGGTGGTCGTCTTGCTTCAAACTTAACAGTGAACTAACCTCAGCAAATGCCGCTGTCGGCTACATTACCTGGTGTCATCTGAGGTTCTGGTGCCAATCAACTTCGTGACTATTCCTAAGTCTTGATTTTCTTGTTTTAACACTCGGAAGAAGGGTTCTGACTATTCGAAGATCTTACATCCTTGTCGTGGCTAAAGTTTACTTCAGAAACTTTCGTAGGTTTTCAAACAGATTTACGAACCCTGGTATGGAATAGACCTTGTACCCCTGCTTGTTTATATTAAAGTTTTTAGAAAACGCGCTCCGCACATACCACAGGTAAAGGGTGGGCGATTTGTGTTGGAAGGCGGAATGTAGATCCTGATTTTTCTGGATGGATTACTTCCCTTGCATTCCTGCTATGAAGTCTTGATAGACTGTGTTGATGCTTGGCGTGCAGCAAGCGTTGCCTGTTATTTCTCGTTACCTTCAATATCATCACCAATGCCTTAAACCAGTCTTCCCCAACCGAGGTGCGGCGAGCTAATACGTTTTTCAACATATCATTGCAAAGATATTTCCAAACTGTCGCCAAACGTTAAACCAAATTGCTATGGGTTCGCCACCAGGTGTCGCAAATTATAGTTCGCTTTTGTAGGGTGCCGCGAGCCTAAAAAGGTTGGGAAACACTGCTCTAAACTAAAAGACCTTCAACGTGATCTGAACCAGGTCAGAAAAAGCGTCCCGCACCTGCGTCATGCTTTATATCAGCTGAAGCGCTGAGCGCTGGCAGAAACCTTGCGAGCACGCAATTGGCTGCGTTGGCGGTGACGCAAAATGTAAGAGCACTGCAACCCTTGATACGCGTGTAAAGCAGCGGTTTTGACGAAAGCTTCAGGCACGGATCATTTTGCGACATTGACCCATATGCAGCAATAAGGTGCACACTGCATAAATCATTCTTTCATAAAGGCCCCTTCTTTTTCTAGGAGGCTTTGCTTTCATACGAACAGTCTGATGTTCAGATTTTCTTGTAAGTACAGGAAAAGAGTTGGTTACGTCACTGTACTCCGAGTTCCTCAATGACACCGTCGCTATTACGTAACGCATCGTTGCGCCGGGCAGTGGTAACTTTAAGAAAATCTGTTTATCTGTCTTTTCACGTTGCTGCTCTTTTCCAGGCCGTTGTGAAAAAGTGCAAAACTGTTAAGTTGCGCAACTTTTTTGGAAATGAAATTTGAGAAAAACCATCAGTCGCACAAACGTGTTGATTTCGACTCGAATCAGAATTTCATCTAAATCAGCGTTGCACTAAACCGTTTTCTGTTTTTCAGTCTAATTACTGCGATTTACTTTATCTTCAATGTGCTAAGTATTGCATTATCGGATTTGCAACCATTCTCCGTGGCAAGGTTTTAGGCTCTTAACGCTCGCGTTAATGGCATGATATGCATCAACTGGAACAGGTCATGTGGGTTCTTCCATTACACTTGTGGTTATCTGGTTATGCGTGGTTTCGAACAAATGGAGGTTTGGCAGAGATTTTCCTCATGATGTAAAGAAACAGTTTGAGCCTCGTGACGATTTGTAGAAGTTTACAAACTCAGAAAACTGCAACAGCTGAAGGTCATGATTTGATTACGAAAAGACAGCGTTCTTGACAAAGCTGGTTGTTACGAAACAAACAACCATCGCTCGCAGTTGGGCGCGTGCGTAAGAAAAACCAAAGAAACAATCACAAATTATGCAATGTAATATTAATGGACAGATTTTAAATTCAGCGAAGCTGCTCGTAAAAAACACTTTGCGAACGGGAATGATGACAGAGATGCTGGCGTGACCGTTGATAAGAAGCATCAGATGCTGTGACATGTATCTTGATTGGTGTGAGGTTTGACTGCGCTGATTGCCTGAAAGCAACTCGGAATGGGAATTACTATGAATTCTTGTGTGTATATAAGGCGAAACAAAATCAAAGCAACTTTAAGTTATCTAAACTGATTGTCGTGCACTGTGTCGCCGTACACAGAACAAGTTCTGTGAATAACGTTTTTTTTCAACATCGTGGTACAAGCGCTTGATGCAGTCACACCCTTATTCGCCAGCTTCTTTTAGTTGGCAGCATGCAGCTCTAAGTGCCCCTTGTCTCTATTCTCGTGTGAGTCACAATGCCCTCTTGTGGCTGACGGTTTTTGTCGCGGAAACAAAATGTGCTTTGTTTTTGCACAGAATTCTAAACTGTGCTTTATTCATATTACAATCGTACAACAATGCCAAGGTTTCGCAGTTAGAGAAATGCTTTTATTACGTGAGAATGTGCTATGTTTTGGGTAAGCCTGAGCGTTTCAGGCTGGTATGAGTAAGCAAAATCCAGTTACATTGTTCGTTGATCACATTTACGGAGAGATATGCCTGGTCGTATTGCTCTCACGGTTATAAGGCCGTGCATTTCGTCTTGATATTAAGGTCAGTGAAGGGTTGTAGTACAGAAATTTTATTTGAGAAAACGTCAGCCATTGCGAGATGCAATCATTTCAAACGTTATTCATTAACAGGACATAAGGAAACGTCTACTTCTACAAGCATGTAACAGCAAAATATTTGTTCGTTCTTAAGACAACGTAGGTTATACGTAGACGTTGGAATACCGCGAGAAAATCGATTGATTTGTTCAGGAATGCTACTTAGCAGCCTCACAGATCTGTTCGACGTTGTACAAAGCTGGTCAGAAACATCGCAGCGCACTTGACGTAACAATTATTCTGCTTACGCAAAAAGATCCGTGTTACACGGGCATGCTCAGGAACCGATGTTTTTAAGGCTGAAGCTTACGTGCTTTTACAGAGGCTTCAGCGCCCAAAGGTTCTAAGTTTAGGCACAAAACAGCTGTTGTGTGCGAAGCCGTTGTTTTCTTTGCTCAGCTTATCCATAACTGAACGTAGGTTTTTGTTGTGGGAAATGTTGCGACATATGCTTTGTTCGTTTTGGCGTCCATTTTCGTTTTTCAGTGTGAGCTTGGTTTTGTGAGAGGCCTGTGTAGGTGCAACATGTTGTGTTAGCGATCGCAGTGCCAATGGATCGATGACCCACTGATGGATTATTGGCAACTATTCTCGGCACTCTATCACTGCCACCGCACTGCGCAAGGCTGCGTCTGCTCGTGACGCGTTGCCTGTCTTATTAGTGGAATGCAAACCAATGCGCTTCAACTAGGGTCTGTGTTTTAGAAGTAGCAGAGAAAAGATCCAGAAGTTTCATTTTGTTGATAGTTTTAGTTTGCTGGAGCTCATTTTCGAAGGAATTAGCACAGCTGCAGTATAAACTGTTACGTTTTCAAGAACACTACCGCTTGAAAGGGAAAACTTGTAATGATTCGATTCTAATACCCTATCCAGTCGACAGTGGGCCGGTAATGCCAAACAACTCACGTTAAACGGCATACGTTTGTTTGGGGGGGTCGGTACCGGGGTGACAGTATGAGTTGCACGACGCAAACATTTTGAGTTTCCTCTCCTGAGCAAAACTGGATGCCTGTTATTAACGCATAGAAGACGTGTCTTCGCACGCGAGGTTCTTCTCTTTTGCATTGCTTTCTCGAGAGCATGTATTAAGTGTGTGAGAGGTGTGTGAAGGTGTTGCTGGTAAAGGCTGCTAACCTCCGTTAAGTTCTTTACCATATCAAAACTTCCGACACTGCTTTGATTGAATTTCACAAACGTTGCGAAGCGTATTTTTAGAAAGATAGTAATGAGTTTTGCGTTGGGCATAGAATTGTGTTCGATATTTACTGTCGATAATCCAAATGGGGCCAAAATATGATGGTGGGGGGCTATCGTTTTCTGGAAGTGTCCACGTGCCAACATTGCGGTATTGTTTGAGGTTGTAGTCAGCACATTTTTCAACAGCTTGCACGACGCAGAGATTCGTTGCTCTTTTTACTGATTCGTAATTTAATTTACTCGCTTCTGTTGTTTTTGTTGCTTTCGCGTTAAAGAACCTTCGGAACTGTCGGAGCTGTTGGCCTGTCCCACGAAAGGAAGTAAAGAGAATGTTCGAAAAAGAAATTGTTGCCTTGGCAACAATCTCTCTCGTGTTTATATAAAATCTTAAGAATTGTTGGTATAGCGCCGACCCTCGGCGGTATTTTCATTGGGAGCGAACAAAGAGAAAGAGTACGCGTACCGCAAGATTACAGTTATGGAACTTTCCTGTCAACGACAGTAGTTGAATTTTGTAAAGCAGTGGAAGCTTAAAAAGCCAGCTCCACAGCTGTGTCACAATAGTTACCAACGCCTGCTAGATGCTGTTTTGTTTTCTGATTGCAGCAGTTATTTGATTGGCTTTAATTGTGTGAGTGCGCGACGTGACAAAGAAGCGTTTCAGTTACTTTCCAGCTTCAGTTACATGTGAGCGACGTTCTGCCACGTTTAGTAGAAAATCATCTTTGTAGATTTCTAGCTTTGTCGGTTTGACACGCCTCTGCTTTGTGCCTTTCATCGCACAAAATTATGTTAAGGCCGATCTGCATCGTCCCTGAGCCGATACATACATGTTTATTGAAAATACTGACGCAATGAATTCTTGTGAATTTCAGGAAGTTGTGTGGTTGTTAACCTCTGTTGTGTTTAGGTTCATCTAAAGCTCCAGCAAAAGAGGTAAGAACCGCTGTTTGGTTGCAGTGCGTTTGCTGCTTTGCTGTTGAAAACACTTTGAAGCTTGTTTTTCCATAAATGGTAAATCTCGTTGTGTTATAGCAGTGTGTGTCAACCAGGGTTCCGCGAAACAGACGAAATTCCCAGTCACAATTCTATGCGGTTGTAGCAATATAGACACTTGGATCATTGCATAGGGTTCCATGAACAACGCAAACATTTGCGGAAAGTTCCTTTGCAGAAAAAAGGTTGAAAAAGTTCATAAGAGTGTCGTGCAGTTGTTGAGCAAGTTCACACGGATTGCGCATGGCAACATTTTTTCCCGACTTGCTTGTTCACAAACCTCTTTGCAATTGCTCTGCAGATCGTAAACACATTGAAGTATTGTTCTGTTGCCGCTCTCTGACTGAATATTTGCAGTTTTATGCTTTAACTTGAACAGTTTTGCAAGGTTTTTGTCATGATCTTTGAACCGTAACTAATAACCATCTTTTTAAAATTTTCTAAATTTGTGTGGATGTAAACTTCCGTGTGAATTTCTTTTGTCGTATATTTATGCTTGTGAAGACGATTATCGCGGGTTTCTGGCGATAAATCCGTCGTAACATGCTGTATATTGCCATCGCGATTTGTAACTTTAGTTCTGATGGCATATTTTGAAAGTCGATTGACTGTGTAAAAGTAGATGATCAGTATTGGTCAAATCTGTGTAAGTTGGTTAGTTTTTTGTCTTCTGAAGTGGTTCAAACACTTTGCTCATGATAAAGATCACTGAAAAATAGTCGTGACACTAAGATTTGCATCTTAATTGTTCTTCTGCTCAGAAGGTCACCGTGTTTGCTGTTCATCAGACTGTTTTTCGAGCCCGCGATCTGCAAGCTGACAAGAGCCCTCGAGAACCAATCAAACGCAACACCGGCACTCCGGACCGGCGTCCCAAGTCAGCGTCCTCCAAGCTTGTGTCGAAAGCAAGTGAATTGTCCGTGAAGGGCGTGCAGGCAAAAGTCTCTGGCCAGGTACATCTTCACGTGTTTTGCAGCGGAAGGAGGTTCGTGTCTTAGAGGCAACGAGCAATGTTGCATGTCTGCCCAATCAGGCTTCTTTAGGCTTTGGAAGGAGATTTTTGAACAACATTAGTTTTGCATCGCGTGTTCCTTTTAGCCCCCCGGGCATATCCATTTCACCCAATTTTCACGTAACATCGTTGTGATGAAAAAAATTCACGCATTTTTTAAACAATGCGTTCTGAAATCCTTTTTGTGCAATTTTTACTCATTGGTTTTATAAAACTAAAGTAGTATTTCGTATGTTGTCTTACAGCAGTCGAGTTGTAGTAGCATGGGAACATGATAGTTTGGGCCAGACGGCTTTGTTTGGCATCGGAAAATATTTTATTATGGTCCACAGTGATCTTTCTGCAAAATGTTAATTGAGTATGAAACTTTGGAATGTTCATCAACATTTTCACTATCGATCTTCAGAGTGGTCCTTCTGATTCGCTACAATATTTATCGTAAATAATATAATCGAAGTGATAATTATAAAGATCATTCTAAATTCTTTGGACTACTTATCAAAAATACTTGGCGTGACTTAATATGGCTATTAAGTGAACACAATCCTTCAATAAAGTCTCTTAACAGTTGATACATTATGAATCTCATTCAAATCACCCCGCAAGCCAAATGTCAACTACTGCTGTGCCAACATTTGTACCACACCACACGCCACATGCACGCGCTCGGAAAGAACGATTTTCTTCACAAAACAACTTTGGGGAAATTTTAAGTTTTCTTGGTCAGAACTTGCTGTCATAGCGCTAATGACGAATGATAAGTCGTTTAAGACTGTAGGGGAGCAATCGAAGAAGTTAAGGCTGACTTTCTACCGGTTGATTGTAGCTCAGTGTAATCCCATTCGGTCAAATCGCACTCGGCCTTCAACTGACGTCACTTTCCCGGAAATGACGTTGTTTTTGCGAATGGATAAAGGAAACTCTAGTTCTACGAACCTATCACGCATTGCTTTGCAACTCACTGCGGCGTAATCGTGAAGCCTACATTTGTGGGAACCCTGCTTGCAAAACGTGATGAAACAAAGCCCTGTGCCTTCACCTGACTTGTTGCAAGTTTTCGCTGTGCGCGTATTTCTTCTTCTTGCTGCTGGTGCTATGAGTTGCAAACCAATGCGTGATAGGTTCGAAGAACTAGGGTTTTTCTTCTTGCTGCTGCTGTGAGATATTTGCCGAAAATAGAGTTTCAAGTACTTTTTGCTCTTTATGATTGTCCTTCAAATTTTTCGTTGCTTTTATTTTTTCCTATCATCGATTTTCGTCCTGGAGAAACAACGCACAGTTCCCAATGCGCGTTGATCAATCGGGCCGTGCATGAATGTGGTGCCTGCCTTACGCACTCCTAGCTGCGACGCGGGGTAGATTACGTCAAATAACAGCAGAGATATCTCTCAGACGTACTAGTCGATCGGGGATAGTAATTTTTGACCCTTTCTGCATATAGGCCATTACGTGTGTTAATCTTATTTGTTCTTTCTACAGGCTTCCACCAAAACTTTAAAAATTGTTTTTGTCGGAATATTTTGTTCTTCTTAATACTGCATAGGAAATTAAAACTTTTTTGTCCATGTCATCACTCGTTTTTATTCGGATTTCTTCTTGAAATGTTGAAAACGCGGTAGATCCGAGTCTGTTTTTATTTCGCTGAAACATTTCGGTCATTTTTGCTGAGACATTTTGGTCACTGAAACATTTCGGTCATTTGTCTCACAATTGTATTAAAACTCGCCGTAACAGAGCTTTTTCAGTCTGTATTTTCAGACATTCTGACCGAAATGACTTAATTTTTTTCGGTCGTTTCAAAATCATTTCGGTCTATGACCGGACAATGACGGAGAAAAACAGCCTCCTGTTCTAATGGTGTTATCTGCAACCCATACATTTATCTGTTAGGAAAAGTTGCCGCCATGTCACGAAATGCATCGTTATGTTTGAAGCAAAGAGCAACATAAAATATTAATGATATTGAGTCACTTTGCTTCTCAACAGAGTGCCTCGGCGTCACCCTCGACACCTAAACGGCCGCTTTCTCGGCCATTTTCGGCCAAAACTGCTGCCGACAACAGATCTCGTGACGTAGCGCCGAGGAAGACCAAGAGCGCCGAGACACATCCTTCGAGGAAGACTCCTGATTCGCCAGCGCTGAGGAGCGCCGCGTTGTCTGCAGCGCGGTCACGTGACAATCGCGTTACACCGAAGAAACTGGTGAGGCGTGACAAGTGTGCGTTGTTCGTTTTCTTTTTTTTGGGGGGGTCAGGTTGTTGCGGCCAAGGGAAACTTAATTGCAAATGCGAGATCCTAGCTTCGCGGAAGTGACGCCAATTTGTTTCATTGACGACTAAGAGTGATTTTAACATGACGATATTCGATATTTTACTCCGATGACTTGTAACAAAAATGTATCTTTCAAAACTTGAATAGAAGTGTTAATTTCATCAAATGCGCAAATTGTTTCCAAATTATGAGTTGTCTTATTCTGTGGATTGCATCGTTGTTTAACTGACACACATCAAACACTTTTGTTTATCATCTGGGGGTGTAAGTTTTAAGTTTTTCTGTCGTAACTCGAAACGACCGTGGCACCACCAGTTAAGGAAATCACACAATACGTTGTTGGTGTTGTAGAATGTTGGTCTCCCCCGTCCCACGTCCGCCCCAGCCAAGCCTCAGATGACCTCAGCAGTGTCACCCAGGACTCGACCTGTTATCACCGTAAGTTTTCCCTGATTTTTAAGTTGTCAGATGTGTGGTGTGTTCTTTCTTCAACCTGCAGATAGAACTCTATTCAATTGTGTGTTCTTCCTTGATGTGTTGTGTGTTCTTCCTTAATATGTTGTATGTTCTTCCTTGATGTGTTATGTGTTTTTATTGGTGTGTTGTATGCTCTTCTTTAATGTGTTGTGTGTTCTTTCTTGATGCAGATTTTGCTCACTCTCGTCTGCTCCCACAGTTCTTTTTTGTTCTTTTTTTCTTTTTCATAAAAAAGCGATCGGCAGAAATTCGTCGATATGTTCTTCTTATGCAGCAGTTGTGCCTTTGGGAAATCGTGGCTGCTCTTATTTCGAATTGTTTCTTCTTTTGACTTTTGAAAAATGCTCAAAATGCGTTCGACCTTGGGTGTTTGAGAAACAAGGAATTTCGAAAAAAACTTAACCACGCAATCGCCACACTTGAATTGATTGTTGCGTTCAGCCAATGCCACTATATTTGTTTCACTGATGCAATCACCACATGAAGGTGGGGGTAACCGTGACAATTTGCGGCGTTTCACGTTGCAGTGACGCTGACGTATTCATGGCGTGTTTTGGTGGCCAGGCTTCCTGAGAGTCGCTACTCTGAAGTAATAAGAGCGATTGCCTGCGTTTCATGGCGCTTGTATCAGTTTTCAGAATTAATTACAAACAGATGCCTGTCATTGCTGAGAGGTCGCTGTATAGTCTTGATCGTTTAACGGTCTTACTGATAATTCATCGCCTGACTTCGCGGCTTTACGGTCAAACCCGCTTCCAAAGCTTGACATGCATCGTTTTTTGCACAGCCTAGTTAAAGATATCTTAACGTAGGCCGCATTTTTTGCTATATTCGTGATGACGTTCGTAACTGCGCTCTGTGCTTGCTGCAGTCACCCGGTACTCTCCCGGATGTGAGAACGGTGCAGAGCAAGATTGGCTCCCTGGACAACATGAAGCACTCTCCCGGAGGTGGAAAGGTGGGTTCAAGAAAGTTCCGATTCTCCTATCGATGATAAAACGCGCCCATGGCGTTGCAGCTGTTAAGTGCCGTACATATGCTTGTGTTAGCGTGTGTTAAATCTATTTTTGGGCTGGTATTTTTGATATATTTTCAAATATTTCATTGTAAATCCTGAACCTTGGAACTGTTGCTTTGGTCAGTTGCTCAAAATTTTGAAGAAATGGTTCGATCCTTTTTGTTTCCTTCGACTCCAGCCCTTCTGATAAAGATAAGTACAGATTTATGCCGATTTCCTGATTTTAACGTTTTATCATATTTCTGATCCCGTTCTGGTCTTCCTTTTTAACCTTATGGTCTGCTTTTGTCACTTGTAGATTAAGGTTATGGGCAGAAAGCTGGAGTTCAGCAAGGTATCCTCAAAATATCGATTTAAGGTGATTACGCACAGCAGCTCGGTTTATCAGATTGCTGATAAAGAGTAGTTTGGCTTAAGTTCTAAGTTTGTGCGAGTTTCGAAGTGTAGGGTTTTGCGTTGGGCGTGAGACTGCGAGAACTCGCTGAGGCAGCACTGGCTTTTCAGATCAAAAGTGGGAAACGCAAGTCCGACTTCAGCCATGTCAGCTCCAAGTGTGGTTCCATGGATAATCTGACCTACACCCCTGGTGGTGGGAAGGTTAGGTCGTGTGCAGCTTGGCAGATGCTTGCTTCAAAATACGTATCATGTACTATATATACTGTTCGAACTGATCTTAGTGTCTGAATAATGGCTGCGCAAGGATTCTTTTCGATAGACAGTGCATAGTTTTTATTCGAGTCCGGAGGAGAAAGTGCAAAGGTCGAACGCAGACTCAAAGAATACTGTTTGTTGTCGGGCGTGAAAACCAGTTACTGTTTGTTGTGTTACGTTTGGGAATCATTCCGTTCCGTTGATCTTCAGCGCAAGGGCGGATCCAGCCAGTAAATTTAGGGGAGGCGATTTCAGTAAAAGTCTCATAACGGGTTGACTACTGCAAGAGAGATGAACCATACTTCACAACACTGCTGTGACAAAACAACGGACGGCAAAATATGGCCTTATATCGTGAATGCTGTTTTCCGAATTGTACAAAATCATAGTGAAAAAAGTTACTTTTGTAGGTTTTAGGGGGGGGGGCGATCGCTCCCTGGATCCGCCCCCGCTTCAGCCGTAGCTTTCAGTGTATTTGACGTTCCAGAAGAGGACACGGTTTGTGCGACTGCGCTCGTATTCATTGCAGGTGAGAATCGAGAGCCGCAGATTAGACTTCAGCCACGTGCAATCAAAGTACGACACGAAAGGCAATTTGAACTATAGTCCTGGCGGCGGGAAGGTGAGGTATCAGTTGACTGCAGGCAAAGCCGGAGACAACGTTGGAACCAGTAACGGAAGGGCGGGGGGCATGTTGTGGCCGTCTCCCCGAGTGATTAAATCGACCGTTAGCCTGGTTTGTCAAATTCTGACCAACGACATTTTGAAAAGGACCTGTCTTTTCTGGCACCCCCCCCTCCGACTAAGCCCCCCTAAAACCCCCAAACCAGGCGTTGTCTGGAACCACTGGTGTAGGAGGTGGGGTGGAGGGGGTGCAAGCACACCCCCAAAACTTTTGATTTGGTGAAAATCCGTGCAAAATCTGTGGAAATTTGGGCAAAATGTGTGAAAACCTTTTAGCAAAAACACTGTGTGTGCTTTGATTTTACAAAAATGTCACCCAAAATTAAAGTGCAGACGTTTTTTTTGAAGGCAATGTTTTCATTAAGTATTTTCGGGCAAGTTACGGGAAATATGGGCAAGTTTGGGGACTATTTGGGCAAATTTGGTGCTCAAAGTGCTCTGATTTGAGAAAAAGGGCCCAACATGAAATGAAACGCAGTCGTTTTTTTGGGGGGGGGTCTTTGTCTTTGGGTTTTTTTTCGGGCAAATTTGGGCAAAAATCCTTCGTACCCCCAAAAATTTGCCTGCTCCTGCACTTATGTCTGGAACAGCATGAGTTTTGCTTATTGCTTTAATTTTATCTCAGTGGTAAGAAGCGTAGATATCTGTATACGGGGAGGAAAGGCTTTGTGTCGATTTGGCCAGTGACGTCACGATTCCAGATGTTCAGACAAGGCCTCCTAGAGAGAGAGAGGCCTTGGTTCAGACCGATAGAAATGCAGAGGTGAAAGGGGAGGTCAATTCGTGCTTTCGTTTGTTGTCCGCTTTGCGATTGTCCATTGTGACGTCTGTTCGCTGTCATTGTCCGAGACTTCCACCTTTAGTTTCTGCGTCGAACCAGAAAAAAATTCATGAAGATGTGGAACAGAACGCAGCTTTACAATACTTAACATTTTCATGTTTGTGGATATGTTGTAATTCACCGTGAAGTCGGGCGGCGACGCCAGATAGTGTTGTGGCCTGCATAGCGAAGACGCTGCCGTTTCCGCGATGAGTTGGATTTATTTGCTTGTATGAAAAACAACCTTGAACAAAACGTGATTGCCCTGGTGGGTAAATTCCTGTGCGTAAAAGAATCAGGCGTGTCCTGCATCACCACTGCAGAAGAGAAAAATGTTTCGAAAAGTCGTCTTTGTGCGCGCTGTGGCGATAAGATGGAGTTTAGGGTCGACAGGTTGCTACTGAAAAGCGGATGCAATCAACGTTTCTCAAGAGTTTTCAAATGTCCAACCTATGGTTTTCAATGCAGCCGTGCAGGTGGCTAATCGTTGGTGCTGCAGTTCCACCCAAAACGTTTTTTAACTTTTTGTTATCAGAAGATCCAACAACATTGCGCTTGTGTACTTTTGATGTACTGTTATCAAGGTTGTACTTTTAAGACAGTGATATTCCAACAATGCCTCGTTTTCATTGTTGACATCGGCACATGCGTTATTTGCAGATTTGATCCGAATATACTTTGCTTTTACTTTCTATTAACCTGCCATCTTGCGCGAACCCTTGCAGGTAAAAGTAGAATCAAAGAAGTTGGACTTTAGCAGAGTGGAATCGAAATGCGGGAGCAATGATAACATTAAGCACGTACCTCAAGGAGGAAAGGTAGGTGGTGCAGTTCTATTTGTGGTTGTTCTATGGCCTTGCTGGTGACAAGTTGTTGAGTTGCGGTGTATGGAAAGCTGTTTGGTATGAATTGAGGCGACCGGAACCAGAACTAAAGTGTATACTATGGAGAAATTTGTTGAAAAAGGATGAGAAACTGAAATAAGCACATACTTTAGGTTTTAAGTTTTTTTGAAAGGTGAAAGTTAACATCGTTTTCGCCGTTTCGTTAATGACGTTGGTCGTGTTGTGCGTTTTATCTGCACCTTCGTTAAATCCAGACCAAGACAAGTTGCTTCATATGATGCCAAAGTAAAACCGTGTTAAGGTTTTGTCTAATGATCTAACTACTGTGGATATAAAGTGAAACTGTTTTTGAGTCAGTTCGCGGGAAATGTTGAAAGTCATATCTAGCGCATGTATTTCTTATGCTGCATTAAGACCTTTTTTCCATGACTCTTAACCTGCTCTCAATCCGTCTTAATATGTGTAAAGACAAAAACATCAGTTTTTCTCACCAGCTCGAGTTAGACATGACGCAAATCTTTGACTACATGGAAGTGCTGTATATATGTATGTTTTCGTATTGTGCATTATCTAGTAGTGCCAGCCTTGTATTCAAATTTATTCTAATGAAAAATTTTTGAAAAAGCCATCTGGAAATTTTTCCGCAGTTATTTGTTTGCCTGCTTTAAGTTGCACGCAACTGATTTGGTAGCAAGCACAATAAGCAGGCTCAGATTTGTATTTACTTACAGTCCAAGCATCACAGTTGGTGCCCGCCATGCAGCCATTACCAGCGTGTTTATGCGAGTTGCACAAAACTGAGAACCCGTGCTTGTTGCAGCAGAAATTTCTTCGTGATATTCCAATTTCGAATGTTAGTCCTTGGGCTCTGATTATGAAGTGTTGCTTGATGAAGGCAAGCCTTGTTCTAAGCCCCATCGTGACATTCTTCCATCGCTGTATATATTCTGTTGATCAGCTGGTCATACTTATGTTTACGTTGTGTTTATAGAAGATGCCAGTCTTTGAGATATAATCTATCAACGTGTCGGATTCTCTTTTGCTTAGGTCAAAATTGAAAGCAAGAAATTGGACTTTAGCCATGTTACGTCCAAGTGTGGTTCAAAAGACAATATCCATTACTCGCCGTCCGGAGGCAAGGTTGATGGTGGTTTTGCTAACGTTAATGTCACTAACTGTCTGTGTCCGATCTACCCAGTAAGATGTACGATATTCCAGTTACAGATAAAGGCGAGGGAGCTTGGTTAAATGCTGTAAATGTGACTAACTGATGTCGTGCATTCGTGGTGGTGGTGGTGGCGTGTTACATGTACCGCTGACTTTATGGAGGCAAAAACAGACAACACCGGTAACAGCATCTCCAGTTTCACAGTGAGCGATGCATAGAGATAGTGTTTGAGTACAGTGAATGTCTCTTTCCACAGTACATGATTACAAACCCGAACCCCCAAACAATGTTTTCTATGCCGCGCTTCACGGGGACCCGCACTGGACCCAGTAACTCGCACTGACCTAGTAACTCGCATTGACTCAGTAACTCGCATGTTGTTCTCTGTTCGATTCGGGTCACTTCTGTCTGCTTAAAATTTTGCATCCGTTTTTACGAGTTTTTTTATCCGTTTTTACGAATTTTTACGAGTTCTTACGAATTTTACGAGTTTGAAATATAACATAAAATGTCGTTGTGTCAACATCCGGTAACAGCGTGATGGTGTTTACTGAACTTGCCTAACCTTTCACAACAGACCAATCGCTGGACAAGGTCGTTGCCAATTGACTAACTTCAATAAAAATTCAAAAAATGTGGAAACAATTTCTGCAACATAAATATTGCTGGACCGATCTCTAATTTCACAATGCTTCATTGTATTTTCTTCATTCACCAGGTCTAGCTGAGAATCGCATTTGATAGAAATTTTGAAAGTTTACACTAACTTGTTCAGATATGTTGCTGGCTCGGTAACGTGTTTCTGCTGATATTGGGGGGAAACGTGCGATTTCGTTCAATTTCCAAACATTCTCCTTCATTTTTTATTCGTCGTGTGCATGTTGACGTGCTGACTTTAAGTTCGCACATTCAGATGCTGCTTCTTGAGCTTGAACCATGTTTCCACTGATGCGAAACGGTTACGCATGGATTGATTTTACCATGTCATTTAGAACGTTTTCAGCAACATTTTCTAAACGCACGTGTCTCGTTCCACAGCGCGACCTTGAATTCAAACAAAAGCCGATCCTTGTTAAATTAGAATTTGTTTTCGACTTATGTAGCAGCTATTTTGCGGGTAATTTTAAAAACTGTCGATGCAGGTCAAAATAGAGCAACACAAACTGGATTTCAGCCACGTCAGCTCGAAGTGTGGTTCGAAGGACAACCTCACGCACACTCCCGGTGGGGGGAAGGTTAGTTTGCTGCCTCCCTAAACCGATGCTGTGACTCTATTTTGTTTGCTGCGTGACTGGGTTTGTTGTTTTAAATCAATCAGTGTTTACATACCTTTTTGACAGTTACAGTTTTTGACACAGCCTACTTTTTAACAAAGAAAACAATTCAATTTGACCCCCCGCCTGATGGGAGGAAGTTAGTTTAGCTGCTGCTACGTTCTAAACATCATTTGATGACATTTATGAATCCTTGGAAGGTTCCAGAAAACGAAATATCTGGGCGCAGCTTGGTTTGACCCTAACCCACTTTGGCGGTCAAGCTGTAACTTCCTGTCAGAGGCAAAAGCCTAAAGTCGCCAAAAATAATCGTGATATTTTGGTTATCAATCAATGACCCGGGGTCAGAGACGTCAGCCACCCCAAAAGCGAGTGCGGATCTATCGCACCATCAAACAGAAACAATCGCACGCGTGTTTCCGGTCGTTGCCAGTTCCCTCCCCTTCCACCTGCTGCATGCAGGTGAAGATTGCAAACAAGAAGTTGGACTTACGCAGTGTGCCGGCCAAATGCGGCTCTAAAGACAATATACATCATTCACCGTCTGGGGGAAAGGTACGCGGTAGAAAGTATATTTAGAACATGGAGAGCATGCCACTGTAGCCGCGTCGTTCTCATATTTCCATTGCGGTGCTTGTAGAGACCGCGCTGACACTCGCCAGCCCATTGTTTGCGCGGGTTACTTTGTTTATTGCTCGTTGGAGCGAAGCGTTGCTATTTTTAGCGTTTTCGCCAATAAAATAAAGTAAGAAAGCGGCGGTTGCGATGTTTGCGAGAAACACAAAGCTATGCTTGGCATTTTTCACGGCATTGTAGAGCAGAGGTCCGCAACCTACGGCAAATATGAGTTGAAACCTTATCTAGGCACACAATTAGCAAAAGGTTGTCTACCCCTGTTGTATAGCAATGCTTCTCAATCCCTGGACCACCGTAATACCAATATTCATTTGTACATAAATTACATTCAGTCATAGATCAAGAGCGCTCTATTGCATAGTTCTATTTCTGATGCGATGAGTCTTGTAGCTATCAATCATTGCTACAACTACTGTATAACAGTCGTGATAATCATTGTGACTCACAATGCTTGCACGTGTTATTTTTGGCCGACAAAGCAGTAGCAAGCTGGCAGTTGTGATCCCTGGTTTCGACCTTTTAAAAAAATTTGGACCTCAAATTTGAAAAGTGGTTTGGTAAGGTAGGTATGTATTTCTTTGACGCATAATATTTGTGTTGTCGCAAGAAAAGGTTGAGAAGCACTGTGTAGAACAAGGTGTCAAACTCTGCACCTCGGGCCAAACTTGGCCCGCAGTGCAATTATATTTGGCCCGCTAAGCAATACAAAATGATTGCTAGAGCTGGCCAGCCGGTGTTATATAGTTGAAGCACATTCAAAGTATAAGCAAAACTCGTTTGGGTCCAAATGAAAAGGTTTACTGTTAAGCCTCGAAGATTTTTTCAGTGATTATCAAAGTTGGTCGCGGATTTGTCAAAGTTTCAAACTTTGGCCCACTATGTATTGAGTTTGACACCTCTGAATGTAGTGCATATTGCAAGAGGCTGCTATTAGACTAGAGTGCATGGCTCGGGAGCGTTCGTAGCTGGTTACGTTACATCACCTGCCCATAATGTGTTGATCACTTCGTGACGATTTTAAAAAATGAGGAAGAATTTGCTTCGTCAAGCCTTTGCAGATCATTTTATCTCCGCAGGTCAAAATAGAACAACACAAACTGAACTTTAGCCACGTCAGCTCGAAGTGTGGTTCGAAGGACAACCTGACCTACTCCCCTGGTGGGGGGAAGGTTAGTTTGTTTGGAGCTTTTTGGCTTATGATGCATGTTTTTGTTGCTGCTGTTCTGTTCAAGCTTTATGTAAGCCTTGGAGATGTGGTGGCGAGTTCATCAAACTCTACCGTTCAGGTGTTGTGCCCACTGCTATGAACGTGTCAATAGCTTACTTGGTTACTTCGCTAATGTATCTGCGACTGATGTCTGTGTGTTGAAAACTACAGTTGATATGAAGTGATGGATCTGTCATCGGATTTTACTGATTGCGCGAATGTGGTTGATGACATTCCCAGGCTGAAGTTCTCAGCCAGGCAGTGAAATTGTTGCAAGGAACCCACCACGCTGGCTATGGTCCCGCCGCCGTTTTTGGTTTATAAACGATTTTTTACTTTTTCTTTTTTAAATACACTTTTTAAAATCTGTAGCTATGAAAGCAGCTGCTATGCAATATCGACAAATGTCTTGTAACCAACTTGCCTTCTTGTTAGCAATTTGTATTTCGAACTTAGCAACAAGCACTGCCGCATTCCCCCCCCCCAGTGCCGTTGTGGGGTTGCGCTGCGACTAGGAAAAACATTTCGCATCGGTCGGTTTCACGACGAACAATCTCATTTTGTTAAATTTCAAAACACCGTCTGTCATCTACTCATGTTGGCCAAGTATTGATTGTTGTTTGCTTAATCTGTCGTCTGTTAAAACAAGGATTCGAATTCTGCGCTTCTCATGACTCCTGCATCAGAGGCAGCTGTGCTGGACCCCTGGACAGAAATGCTGCTAATCGGGGATTTCCCGACCAAATTAGAAAATCCGGGATAGAGATTATTCGGGATTAACAAAATTGGAAAAAATACACGCATAAGCTGCAGTAACCGCGTTAGTTTCGTATAATATTGACGCATAAACAAAAGTGCATTATGAGTTTCATCATTTAAGGCTGCTCCTGATTGTATTTGCAAAAGAAGTAAGAGCTGAGAAAGCGCGTTCATCCTCAACTGGTAAATGCTTGATACTTTCGACAAATTGCTGTTCTCGCATAGCTGCGTTTCTTCCTGCAGGCCAACAAAATGAACTAGCGTCTTAAGTCAGTGAGCGTTCTAAATTACTGTCTTAGATTTTTTATGTTTATCAAAAATCGCTAGATACTTATCGAAAATAACTGGATCATTAAATGACTTCCGAAATCACTAGATCTTGTGAAAAATCGTTAGGAGTGGCAACACTGATCGCAGCATGTATAGGGTTTCGCTTCATGCGTTGCGATTGTTCAATGAATTGTTACGCAATAGTCGGTAACTGATATTATTACAGCACTAAGGTCATTATGACACTGACACCTCTTATAACCAAATGCATCTGGTTTGCTTTGTGAAACGGCTGTCAAATATAAACAACCCGCAAGTCCAAGCGAAATCGCACCGTTTTGACATTCACAGATACATTCTTGAAATCCATGAATTTTAATGAAAGTAACCTTGAGATCTGGGTTATAAAAGTCGTGCTTTGCCTGGATGATACTAATGGCTTTTACGGTATTTTTGAATACTGCTTCAACAGGTGAAGATTGCGAGACACAAGGTTGACTTCAGCTATGTAGGATCGAAGTGTGGATCCAAGGTCAACTTGAGCCACACACCAGGTGGTGGCAAGGTGGGAAATCGTCGTTGCTGTGTGAATTAATTATTATATTATCAGAGTATCAGTTGTCTGGATTTCTGAACTTGCTTATTTTGCTTTGAACGAACTGGTATTTTGTTGACTGTGCATTTTGTGATTGCGAAACCCGGGCTGAAAATCTACAAAATGTTTTTTTTTTGTATTCCTAATATTAAAATAGGGTTGTGGGTGTCGTGATTCCAGACTTCGCATTCCAGCGACTAAAACAAATTTCCAAGGTCAAGTTGGCAAAGTCGTCTGTAACCTCATATAACCTCACATGACCTCATATAACCCCAGATGACCTTACACATTTTACCTGAGGTAACCTCGCGCGATTAAAACGCTGGAAACACTGTTCGTTTCTGCGTCAAGGTAGTAACTACTGATCCGCCTGGCATGACGCGGCTCGGACAAAACGCCGAGGTTATCAGTCAGACGGCGGCGACCTCGTAACCTAACAGATATGTTTAAGGGCTCGTATGCCAATGCTTTTCGGTGCGGCTCTCAGCTTTATGACTTTCGTTGTGGTAGTGGTTGTTGTGCAAGTATCCAGACTTTTCTCTTTACATTTTCCGTTTTGCACTACGTTTGGATTTTGGGTTTAGCGGTTAGGTTTAGGGGTTAGGGGTTAAATCAGTCGAGTACAGCAGAAACTTCCCTCCGACCCTACCTTGTCGCAGAAACGAGCAGTGTTTCCAGCGTTTTCGTCGCGCGAGGTTACCTTAGGTCAAATGCGCAAAATCGACATCCATTTTATCGTCTGCCCTTCTTTCTTGCGGCCAGTGACGTCACCGTAGTTGATTTTATTCATTCCATCGCGACCTTCACAGGTGAAGATCGAATCGAAGAAGTTGGACTTCAGCAAGGTGGAATCGAAATGCGGGTCCACTGACAACATGAAATACGTACCGCAAGGCGGGAAGGTGGGTGGATGACCTTCGAACTTTTGACATCATCTTATCGACTGACCGTATAGCACTGTTTCTATGGTTCCCGGCGCTAGAACCCAATGAACAGATAGTAATCCAGGCGTTTTTAAGAAAGTTCCTCTTTGACAATAATGCAACGGGCAGAGTCGTGGGATCATTTGACTAAAACTGTGTCGTTTGCTTCATTAGTTTGTTGAGAAGCGGAATTCAAACTCGGTTGCTTGTACAATATACTTGAAAGGCTGATTTTTCCTGGGCTATGATCGAGCCATTCAACACTCGTGCTTCATTCTTTGCTCAACTGAATAGAGATTTGATGGAACAAAACTTACTAGGAATGCTGGTAACGACCAATCGTGAGCGTTTCGCATAATGTTACAGAAGACAACGCTGTTGTTTCGTAAATTCCGCTAAATTCTAAAGATCATCAAAAGCAACAGATTTAAACTACATCATCATCTTGAGAACCCAAGAAACTAGGTGGACAACATCGAAATTCGTGGTGGTTGGATATTTTCAGTTTAGGGTTACATTGTATTGTTAAATGTTTTTACTTCCTGCCGATAAATTTCATGGCTTCGCAGGCAATCTAACCAGAAAACCTCAGGCTTATCCAGGTTTAGGTTGTCAAGTGGGCAAACAAAAAAGCGAGCAAGCAGTCTTTACTTCCGAACAATGAGGGCGCACCAAACAAATTGGGGGTACCGGCTCTCTACTGGTGTCGGCCCTGAAAAATGGTCAAATAAAAGCTGAAACTTTTTATGACTGTTTGTTGTGTTCGCGCCAACTCTAGTCTCCTCACAAGGTATTTTAAATCCATGGATCTGAGGTGTTCGATCTACGCATAGATTTGCTTGAAAAGCACTCCTATTTGCTGCTGGTAACCGCTGTTCTCACTTATGACGTGGAAACGTCGCACGTCATAAGCGCTCCTCATGCCGACCATTATTTAAAACAGAATAGTTTATAAAAAATAGCTCAGCTTTTATTTGCTTGTTGCTGATGCTTGGTATTTCAGTGCAGGGGGGAAAGCCACTGTAAACTGACAACAAAATGAACCTTTAAAAATCGTTTCATCTTTTTGTTTATGTGTTTAACGTCTTTTTTTGGCAAAATCTGATGTTTAGCGATGCGATAGTTCAATGTTTCATCTTTGCTCATGTGTTTGTTTCAAACAATCAGGATTTGACCGTTTAGCTTGTTAGTTTGATCGTCTTTTCAGGTTAAGATATTTCACGCGCGCACTGATTACACAGCAGTTTCATCTAAAATCGGAAGCCGCCAAAACCTTCATCACAGCCCTGGAGGGGGAAAGGTAGTGGCCGAGACCTGGCTACTTCATTAACGTGGTCTTTGTAATTCTAATGAAACACTACTAACAAGAGTCTACCTTTAGTGTTTCAAAGGTGTGTCATTTACAGCATGTGGTTTGAGGTTAGTAACCCAGCTTCTTAAACTGCAGTTATTAACGCAGATACAACGGTTCTCTGCTTGCTTCCAAGGGCCATATGTTTCGACTTCGGCATTTTTGTCTTGCGTTGTGATCTGTTAGCAATACCACATTCTTCTTTTACCACGTACTACAGAAGTCACAACTCTCTGTGCTTTACAACCACCCGACAGATTCGCCGGCTGACGAAGGAAAGTTTACAAACAGTCAAGTGCAGCTTGTGATGTAACAATGAAAACATCAACTCTTGCAGCCTATTTCGATTTTTAAATTTGCAAAGTGAAAACGCCATTTCTACACGGACTAATCGCGCAAATGTCTCTGCTAAAATTCTGAGAAATGAAAGTTCTCCAAGTTGTTGAAAACAATATTTTTTTCCTGAGGAATATAGATTCAGGGTTCCCAAGCATTCTTAAAGTATGGAAAATTATTTTGTCATTTTCCAGCCTGGGAAAGTCTGGGAAAATTTTTTTGGTCGGTTAGTATGGAAAAAGAAAATGATTTTCCAGGCTTAATCTTTTGACATACATTTTCATAATATTTTATTCAAAACTGATATACGAGCATGTTAAATATTACAGGGTCTGTATTTGACATGGGTAGGTCATACGGAAATGTTAGATCTGGAAAAGTCCGGTAAATTTCCGGAAAAGGTCTTGACAAAGGCTGGAAATTTATTTTCAAAAGTGCGTAGAAACCCTGTAGATGTAAAGTGCGACACAGGAACCTGGGTCACATGCAGCCCCCTGAAGGTGTTATCCATTGTTTCAATCCATTGTTTCGATGTTTCAATCACAGTTGCTCTGGCGCAGATAAAAGTCAGCGTTATCGCTGCATAGCAATGCGAGCAAGAACTCGTTACACTCGTATTAACCGCAGTTGCACGTAGGACCTGAATCGTTGTGTCTGAACAAAAGCTTGAAACAGTGTGAGCTTAGGTCAGCAATATTTCCAGACGAGTAATATCTGTAGGAATGATTGGAATTGCTCTGTGAACCAGTAAACTGCGTATCGTTAGTTTTACATCAGGCCTAAAGGCGGAGTCAGCGCAGCTTCAGGGCTTAGTTGGGACGCAGCCCTAATATCTTTCTTTGTCTGGAGGTGGAATCCATGTTTCAGCCAACATTCATTCATGTTTCTGTTGTCCGCTGATTCTGGTGCTGCTGACTTAATAGACGTAGGATTTTAGTTGAAGATGTGGGAATTCAAGAATCAGCACATATAACAGAAACTAAAGAGCAGGAAGATACTGAAAACTAGAGCTTCTCGCCGTGTCTCTGTTGTATGTATTTAGACCTTTGATGAGTCTTAGCGCAGTTACAGTAAAGTCTTCAAATTTCTGAAAGCGGAGCAAATATTTGTAAGGTAGGAGCGGATGCACAGTCGATACGGCCCCCTCCTCTTGTGTCTGTATGCGCCTGGATTTTTCTTTTCGCTGAGACATTTCGGTCCTTTGGTCGAAATAGGTCAAAAACTTCGGTCAGTTTTTCGTTTTCGGAAATTTTTTGACTGAAAAAAGCATAATGACCGAATTGACTTAACTTTATTTTTCGGTCATTAAAAAAAATTTGGTCATTCACCGAAAAATTAGCAAAAAAATACAGGTACGCGCTCGCTTTAAATTTGTTGTGATGATTGTGGCCATTACAAATGTTAGATCGATTTGTCCGCAGCTACATAATTATATAGAAGTTCTAGACAAAAGGAGCTCAAGCTTGTAAATTGATGCTGCTTGCTCACTGGCTCTCCTCGAGCAACTTGCTAGCAACTGCACCAGCCTGATAAACACTGGGATTTTGAAACACTCGATCAGTCTGTGTCTTTTTTTGTCAGCAAAAGAAGAATGCTGAAGTCTCACTTGATTGTAAAACGCATGTTAACCCTGCTTTAATGGGTAGCAACTTTGCACACTCGAGACTTTGCCGAGGTGCAAATGCCGCTTGACTCTCACGCGTCCACCAGACTACGGATGCGATTTCTTAACTGAACTGACACAAGAAGCCAACACCCGCAATTTTCTTGTTTCAGTAATCCTCAAGCAACTAACCTAGCTTTCTTTGTTTGCTTAACCTTGTGCTAATCGTTTGAAAACGTCGTAAGTGATCGAAAACAGAATTTTTATCTTGATATGGTTACCCGTTGCTGAGTACGCTTGGCTGTGCGTATGTTGCAAATATCAATGTTTGTTGGTTGCGATGGGTGGTTCATATGTTCTTGTTGTTGACACACTGTTGTCTGCATGTCTTTGTGTCTTGGGGGTGTAAAAGTTAGTATTGTTGTCCTTCCCTGTTGCATCGACATACTTTGTTGTTCAGGTCAAAATTTTTAACGAGAAACCAAAGTTTGACCAAGTGCAAGCTAAAGTCGGCAGCAAAGACAACCTTTCGCACACACCTAAAGGTGGAAATGTAAGTTACTCAGTACTTTCTGTAACGTAATCTTCCAGCCCGGGTAAACTCACGTAAGTGTTCATTTGAAATGTGAACTGGAATCAACATTTTTTTCGTTCGAAAATGTTGCAGTATTTTTTTCAATCAGGTTATTAAGTTCCACTTCTTTTGCTCATTTACCTGGCGCCATATAAAGGCTGCGTCGTAATGAAGAGATGTGATGTCACTTAATTTCCACCTGAAGTTGATGCTGGAGAGTCGTTAATAATAAATTTTTTTGAAGCTAAATTTTTCTTCAGAATGAAGGAAGCATCAACTGATATTTGGCACATTGAACTCTCTTAATTAAAGTTCGTATATTTTCATTCGCACCGAGTGTTCAGTTCACCAAGCAATGTCCAGAGGCCTTGTGTTGTTTTGTAAACATAACACGTTTCATCAGACAGTCCATCAATTGATGGATTATTCCGAAATTCAACCGACAGAGAGCTGTAGACCGGTAAGCACAGATAAGTTGCCAAGGAACACGTGCGTCATGCATGAATGCACACAAGGTTATGCTGCATGTTCACTGAAACCTTGCACCATTGAACATTGCAATCGTAATTTTTTCATGTCCTTGCGATCATAGTTTTTTTCAAGCTGATTTTAAAACAGTTGCTTTATGCTTACAACAATTGGTTGATTGCGACTCGCTTCTTGGGGGAATTACCGATCTTTTTCGTCGACGGCAAACGAGTGACATTTGACGTCATCACGCACCGGTCTATCTCGCGTCTGCTGTGTGCTGCGTCACTTACTTTCATTGTTTGGTCACCCCCAGCTGGTGTGGCAAACGCCTTTTGCAATTAATTGTTGGAGTAGTGGTTCTTTTATTTAAGAATCACGTACTTTCAGCAAACGGTTCCAATTGTATGGATGCTTGTGTTGTTTAACGAGTTCTCTAAGCATGACATGGCTTGGACAGCCTGAACAAAGGTTTTACTTTTTTCAACCACTGAAGAAAAGCTGGCCTGTGTTTAAAATCCCAGTAAATTTCCATCGTGCTACGTGGTTTTCACCTCGTATTTTATTTTCAATCACGACCCTCACGCAGAATTAACGTAATGGACATTAACATAACGACTCACGTACGGTTGGTGCTGTGTTTACATTCGAAATATGTAAGTGACGTCATAATAGATATTGATTACGTGTGTTGAACACAGGTAAAGATTGCCAGCAAACGCATTGACCTTTCACAAGTTACGTCCAAATGCGGATCACTGGACAATGCGAAGCACAAGCCTGGTGGGTGAATTGCATTTGTCGTCATGCTTACTTGCACTGTAACTGTATATTACATGTGTCTTGGCTCATTTCACAAAATTCCATTGAAAGGAATTTGGAGTCACTACGGTTTATGGCAGGGGTGGGGAACTTGCGGCCGCAGGCCAAATGCGGCCCGCGTCAACATTTGATATGGCCCGCATTATTATTTTCGTTTCCCAATTTTGAGCACAAAATCACGTCAAAACGAAGATCCATGATGAGCAAGTACTGCGACAGTAAGCAAGAAGCCTCTATCCCTCAAGATAGTATGTCGTAAGAAACCTCTATCCCTCGTAGTAAGATAGAAGTAGAATTTTAGGATAAAATCAATTGACCGCCAGCGATAATCCACAATTTGTGCGGCCCGCGATAGTAAATAGGTCCCCACCCTGCTTTATGATGTTCAACCACAAGCAATAAGCTGTTACGTGTATTTCACGAGAGATTCTTTTTGGATTGTTATACGAGCAATAACGTACAAGTTAATTGTTTTGTTCAGCTGGAGATGAAAAAAGCTTGAGTTTCATCTGAACAACAATACTTGGTACTTGTGTTGTTGATCATTGTTTAACAAAGAGCGCAACAATCGCTAATTGTGTTACGCTGCCGAACTGCTTTTATTCTTAGAAAGTGGATACGCCGATGTCGTACACATGAGCTGAAGCAATATTGAAGAGTTTTTGCGCTTTATACTTTATTTGTTTTTATTTTCTATCTTGTTCGCAGGAGGGGGCGATGTCCAGATATTTCATGAAAAACCACATTTCAAAGAAAGCGCCCAAGCCAAGGTACTTCGACCTTTGGCAGCTGTCTGTGAAATGGTGTATTTTTTGTGACCATACAGTAAAAATATTCGCGCGCTGTGGCGCCATAACCATTCTCCGGTTTCGCTTGTCAAATTAAAAAAGAGAAAACAAATATAACATATCGGATTACTATTGTTGCAACCTCTCCGGATCGTTGTAAAAAATTGCAACCTCTCCGGATCGTTGTGAAAAGGAGGGGATGTTGTTGCAACGATCTACGGATCGTTGTAAAATTGTTGCAACCTCTCCGGATCGTTGTAAAAAGGAGGGGATGTTGTTACAACCTCTCCAGTGGTGTTGCGTTAAATGTGTGATTCACCACGAACGGGATGTGCGCGAAGAACAACACCATACATATATGTGGCGCGAACAAGCAATAATAGACTGATCATGGCATGTGGACTCTATTGTTGCTTGCTGCCACAGTGCGAAGCTTTGCGCATATGCCGCTCGGGATTTCCGATCGCAACAGTATGAAGACATTTGGGCAGGATCTTCAAACTTTGTAGCCAGAGAGCCACATAAACTGTTACACAACAGTTCAAAGGCCGGACATCTTACGTAATGTGATTGTTTCGGGATATGTTACATTCTAACAAATCAACAAAGTTTTCGTAAATACAGTATTTTTCATTATTTTCAAAATAGCTTCGCGGGCCGGATTAGGGCCACGGGCCGTAGTTTGGAGACCCCTGCCTTAGAGCATACGTACATCCTCATGCACACCAATGTATCATTCAGTTGGTGTCGTGCACGACCTAGCATTTGATTGGTTTAAATATATGCGCTGCGATCACGTGGTTTGTGCAACTGGCGTAACAATGATTTGTTTCCGATGGCGATCTTGGTTGTTGACCTCCATAAGCTCATGTGAACTCTCTGAAGAGCACTTTTTGCTTTTGCTGGACTTGCGCGCTGCAGGTCGGTTCGCTGGACAACGCCCACTACACACCCACCGGCAGTGAGAGGTCGGACTCGGTGAATGGAGAACTGGACCAGTCTGCTGATGATTATGCGTTACGTGTTTCCATGTCCACAGGTGGGCAATGCATTCAGACTTGCATTCATTCTCAGAACGCTTTACACTTTGTTTTCCCGCCCCCTCATCATATTATAAGCGAACGCGTGAGATGATGATTGGTTGCGATGGCTGGGATATTTGTGAAGGTTTTCGCGTAAGAGCTGATGACGCCTACATCGTAGGCGAAATATATACTCAGTAAGATCTTAAAGTATCTGATTCTTTGCTGAGAAAGGATTTCTTCCCATAGACGGTTTTCGCATAATTCGTTTTTTCGCCAATATCTGTGAAAGTCTTCATTTGCGCATTCTTAATATTCTTCCACTTCAGGTTTTTTACTTCTTTACAATAAAATTACGTAAAATAGTCGCAACAGTTCACGTCATAATGTTAATTTAGATCACGTCATAATGTTAATGTAAATGTAGTGTAGATCACGTCATAATGTTAATGTAGATCACGTCATAATGTTAATGTAGATGACGTCATACTTTTTAATGTAGATGACGTCATACTTTTATGTAGATCACGTCATAATGTTACTTTATAGAGGGCACTGTAATACAGAACAAGTGATGTCATCACCGCCACTCCAATACTTGCTACCGCTGATGTACACGTCATGGTTGCGTTTATGCTCATGTCTGTTGCTCAATGTTCCAATTCCTTAATATCCTACAGCTTTCCATTACCTGTTGAAGGTGCCCTTCGTATTGCGCCAGTGCCCAACGTTACCTTCTAATAATATCATGTGTTGAACAATAAATGCCGCATACCAATGTGCCCCTGAATTTCAAGAGCTTTGAAACAATGAAGAAATAACTGCTGCAGACCGGATTGTCGTCGGTTCCACGCGGATTTTCAAACTACCTGTAAAAATTAACGTTAGTTTCTGTGGTGTATGTTCAGCAGTACGAGGTTTGGAAAATAGACCTGGAGGGTTCAGCTTCAGGGTGGTATGGTCATATTTAAATGGGTATGATCGATGGCTCAGATAAATCACTGTGATGGTCGAAAGGCTTATTAGTGGTTAGTGTCACACGGGCGCCTTCTTAAAGTTCTTAACATAAAAGGATTTTGTATTCTGTTCATTCAAATCCGTTTTCAGTTGGGCTTTTTTTCGAGCAGAGCAAATGTTCAAGAAACCTTTTCCTGTTACAGTGTCGCAACCTTGAAACGATTTTCTTCAATCCGGTGCTTCCCCTTCGCTGCGAAGCTGCCAAGACAGGATCGTTAGATGTTGCTGCGTTTTGCTTTGTAGTTATGTGTTCGCCTGCGGCTACTTGAACTCATTTTGTTTACAGTTTATTTTTATCTTTTGTAAAGTATCTCCTGCTTGCGATGTAGTTTGCGGTGTTTGGGTTTTGACTGGGAGGTTTTAGAAGTCAGGAACCTGACATGTGCTCTTTCAATCATAGCAAAGGTGTGATATCCGACATATTCAACAACACAATGCCACTTCACTTGCTTCTTACAAATATGCCGCTTCCGTTGAGTGAGTAAAGAGGTGTGTGACAAGAAAAAACGGCCTCGTACTTTGAACATGTGGTGGTGTTTGTTTCTACGTAACAGAAAACTTGTGACGTCTAGTCTCAGTCAGGTCGCATCTGTCTCTTTAATGATGAATCTTCATCATCGTTGCCACACACAGTCAGGCCCGTAGCCATAGGGGGGGCTTTCGGGTTCAGTGCCCCCAAAATTTTGTTGTGCCCAGAAATTTTTTTATCAAACATCTGATAAAAACAAAAATCTTGCTCCCCTAAGATGTATTTAGCCCCCTCGAAACCTTAAAGCTTGTCTACGGGCCTGCACACAACCTCTGTTTTAAGTCGCAAACCGCGTAAAGCTTTTGCACACTTGCGCTTTTAAACGTCCAGTAGTAGCATGTCTAGTTTGCCAAACTCTTTCCAATGTCCATGTGTGGTGTCCTTGCTGTTCACGTAGCAAAAGAATACGTGTTATTTTAGCAAGTCTGTAATTGTATACAGTCCGCAGCACCACGGTACTTCTTTTTGTACTGCGCGATTTTACCTTCTGTGTATGTGTTCGTGCGAAACCAGTGTATTTTGGCAATCCGGCGAAATACTTGGATTAAAACCTTGTCACGTGACTTTTTATCCGATTCAACAAAAGCTCACTAGACGGCGCGCCGGAGCAGCCAGTTGTTTTTTTGTGGGTGACTACTTGTGTAACGATGTAGTTTGGTGCGTTGAGTCTGAAACGTCAGAGAAGTCACAGTCTGAATACTTGGAAAAAGATCTTGAAACAGATATTATGAAATTGTACGAAATTTAAAAAAATTTTTTAAACCGCATCACTAAAAATGTTGATGTGGCGAAACTTCGGTCACTTGAACGAAACGGGAAAATTTACTGATTTGAAATCAAACGAAGCTTAAAAATAACACATTTCTAAAATTGTCCATTCTTGTTCATTCTTTCGAATTTTCACTATTCGGTTTCTCTTTTGTTGTGGAGGTTATTAATATTTTATGTTCTGTTTGCACACCATTCCTCAAAGCTGCATACATACTCTCCTGTTGCCGCGTTTCTTTGTTCTCTCATTGTTACGTCACTTTCACTCCCGCCACATAGCGCCTTCAAGCGTTCAGTCGGTTCAACGTTGAAGTGCTGTCGTGTGGAGCAATTGGTGATACGGCGTATAGGAGAGACTACCGAAATAAAGTTTTGCTTTCGATACTCGGCGTCTGTTTTTTGTGCTTCAGCCTTGTTTGCGAATAACGCCCCCCGATCGAGAGTCATTGTTTACTTCAAGAGTGAAGGTTTTAGAGGCCGTGAGAATTTTTAAATGTTTCAGAAGAAAAGTTTTGAAAATGTTAAAAAGCAGCTTTTTTGCATTCTTTCGACGGATAACATGCATTTTTGAGCAACCACAAAACTGGGACATCCTTGAAAACCAAACAAGTTCGAAAAAACGTTTTTTGGAATATAATTTCATGTTGAAAACTGATACAATTTTCTGAATATTCAAGAACGACGTGACGTTATTGATGTGGTTGGGCCTGACTTCCTGCTGTAGTTACGTCACTTCCTGCTGTAGTTATGTCAAGAAAACGACAATCGTCCGCTGAGATGAGCACGCTGTGATTCCCTGGATTTCGTTAGAAACGAACGATTGGAATTGAGCAAAAGTTCTAAAACTGTTTCAACGCCACACCTCACAGGGTCGTCTGTCTTGTTGAAAAAACACTACTACGGACCAGGGTTGCGGAGTCGGAGGTGAAATGTCCGACTCGACCATTCCAAAATATCCGACTCCGTAACCTGGTCCGAGTACACTGACATCACCGAAGAATGCCTATCACGTTATGTACACGTAATTTCAGTCAATCTTCACTGCGAATGTGTCAAACTGTTCCGCTGGGTTAGAAAAAAATAACCTTCAATTTCATCGGTGCGTAAAAATTTAACAGAGTGGTAGATGCGGATCCTTGTATATGCTGGATTTCATGCGCAGTGACGGACACAGACTAATTTGGTGGTGGTGGGGAATGTGATATCGATTTTTAATGAACCCAATGCTTCACAGGACCATATTTCGTAAACACTTTCGCCCACGTACATTTACGAGGAAACAAGTCTAAGCTTGGTTTAGAAGAAGCTTGAGTGATAAAATTGGTCAAAGCTATGGAACCAACAAGCAATGTGGCACAACAACGATATGACGGAATCACTGGCATCGGCGCAGGTACATCGAGGACTCGAGATCAACAGTCCACGTGATGACATAATACATATATGTAAATCAGTGGGGATTTCATCAAATTTTCAGAATGTCAAGTCACCCTGCGCAAATGTAAAGCCCTCCTATTGAAGTCTTTCTGGCAACGGTTCTGGTTTAAACCTCACATCCTTTTGCGCGACGGTTTCGTTGCGTTCGATTCTCAGCAGTCTGAAAAAGTAAAAATTTACGCGAATCGTGAACCTAGCAGTCTCAACCATTTGGGCGCGTTTAACTTGACGTGTTTTGCTCGCGTGTGTGAGATTTTTACAGCCGTGGTGAGCGAGTCGCAACGTGATCCTCGCGTTGAGTACAGAAAAGAAAAAACAGGTGTGAAACTTATAAAAATTGTAGGCCGTGTGTTGTGCCAAATATTTCAACCGTGGCGTTTTCGGTTGGTTTGCCTGTGGAAATTAATAATAATGTTCCCAGCAGTCAAGTATGATTTCAACAATTGGGCATCATTGAACGCTTTTTGGGTCGAAGGCAGCAATAAGCGCAGTGATCGTGGGGCACTCTAGTAATGATTTGGAATTTTTTATTGACCGTTCTTTTAGAGCGTCAATAACGTCAATTCCGACGCTTTTCCGGTTTTTCCTCGTAACAATCGGAAAGGGGGCCTCGCAAATGAATCAGCCTAGCGCCTCGCATCAGCTAAATCCAGCCCTGGTTATACCAATTCATCCTTGTTTCTGTTAGCCTCTGTCGAGGATTGTATGTGAGTAGGCTACATACAAGGTCTTAATAAGCTGGCCCTTTCCACCCCTCAAATTTTGCAAAAATCTCAAATGAAAGAAGATCATATTTCGTGCTTATTCAAAGACGTAAGGATTTCTAAAGCATCTCGAAGATCACAATCAAACACACACAAACTGAAATGGGTCTTATTGTTTTTCATTGTCGATTATGAGTCTTGCTATTTTCTGCTTGTCGCCACCTTCCTCATCCAACATGTGTCGTCAAATGTTCTTCCGTGTTGGTTTTCAATGGTTTTCTCATTCCACTGGATCAAACGAAAAATATAAGGGATGTAATGGCGGCACACTTAATTTAAAGATATAAGCATTTATGTATGCTAATTAAGTCCTGCGCGAGCCAAAATTTTGGCGCAAGGAATTTTTCCAACACTTTTAACTATAACTCGCCAGCCGGTTGAGCAAGATAGCTGTGGAAAGCCTCAAGAAATCCAGTTAGACGAGTACCTTGGATTAAAAAAACATTTGAAGGTTTTGGATTAGAGGTTGTTTGGGGGGTGACATATTAAGTGGGAGGATAGGTTTAGGCTTGTTTGGCCAAGGTTACCTGACCCAGGGCTCCCACCCCCTAGGGGTAATTCTTCCTTTGTTTTTTTTAATAAAACTAGACTAAAATTCACATCTTTTGAGCCCTTGATTGACTATGTAGCCGTTGTGGTTGACGAATTATGACAAAATATCTTTAATTAATTAATCAATTCCCTAGGGGTTAATTTTCTTTGCGTGTTGTTTTAAGGCAATAATTTCCTAACCACAAACGCTGGAAGGCCGATCAAGGCCTCAACAGATGCGGATTTTAGCCTAGTTCCATTATAAAAAACGAACAAAGAATTAGACCTTGCGAGTTGGAGCCCTGGGTCAGGTAACCCTGGTCAAATAAGGCTAAACCTATCCTCCCACTTAATATGTCACCCCCCAAACAACTTCAAATCCAAAACCTCCAAAAGTTTTTTTAATCAAATGTACTAGGCTAACCGGATCTTTTGAGGCTTTCCGCAGCTCTCTAGCTCAACCGGCTGGCGAGTTATGTTTGAAACTGTTGGGGAAAATCTTTGAAAAATCCTTGCGCCAAAATTTTGGCTCGCGCGGGAGTTAAAGAGTTTAAACCGACCACAAATGACGTCTACTGGCGGAATTTTTGAATTTTTCTTTACTTTTGCGTTCATTTGTTAAGAGCACTTCCCACATTCTTGTTTGGAAAATTGCTTTTGTTCTTTATCACATAAAAAATTTCCAAAACCCACACGTTGTTTTTTCTGATCGGGTGAGCTTGAGAAGACTTGCTAAGTTGTAAAAAATCCACGCGCGCGTCTAAACTTGTCAGTTAGTCCAGTATAAGCGAATGTTATGGTAATTTTGAACCATAACATGAATGCCATGTAACTGTACTGATAATTGGAGATTGTAAACCGACTTTAAAAATGCGTGTGTAAATTGTCTTTGAGCGTAATGAAGCGTATGCACTAATTACATGATAAATTACAGAAGGACTTAAAAGTAACGAGCTACGACAGCTGAGTACATGCTAAGTCCAAAGGTATTTCCATGGAGAAAGATGTCCTGTGCGAATGGGCGAACGAAACAACAAAAGCGCTAATATGAAGACGTCAATAAGCCAAAGAAATACTCCAGCTACAAGATCATGTGCAAAGAAGGTTAAAAGAAGATGGTACCACGATGGAAAACCACTTCTTTATCGAACAAAACTGTTGTTATCCTGTGCGTAATAAATTAGTTGTGGCAATTATGCACAGCGCAAAGTCGTAACATGGCAAAGCAAAGCTATGTTAAGCCACCTTTAAAGAGATGTGTATCGCAATAATTGTGCGCTGTATAATCGTATGTGTATATCGCAGTATCTGTGTATGTGTACATTGCAATATGTGTCATCAAGTGTCTTAGAGGTAGCAGACCATAGTTAGTTAAAATCGTTATAACGCCAACTGTAATAGGAGAAAACACTAACGGGAATTACAAGCCAGTCATGCGAGACGCTGATGCGGTAGCATCGAAGTAGGATACGGCGAAACTAAAGGCACGTACAAGGGAAAGCACCATCTGAAGCATTGCCATAATGCAGAAGTCTCACGGTAATGAGAATGCGCGCAAAGGCAATGACTTAATGCGAAAACAAAATACTCGGAACAAACCAAGGGGCAATAGCGAGGAACAATCATTGACAGCTAGGAATCGAAAGGCAACTGCTTAAACAGCTTGCGCAATCATGAGAAAATGCGAATTACGTAAAATTTGACCTGACGTAAAGAAAATGTTTCTAGCACAACGGACAAACATGTGCGTTGGTATTGCACAACTTGTTGTGAATCCTGAATGGGAAGAAAAGTCATTGGCATTGACGCAACAACAACGCAATGTCTGGGGAGAATTGGTGAAATTACAGAAAGAGATCAATGCAAACAGGCGTCAGGTATTGCAATGAAGGGTAATGAGAATGAAATCAAATAGCAAATCAACAAACAGCAAAAATATAAAAAGCAAGCCCCAGAAGGGTAACCAGAAAAAATTGCAGATGGGTACCCAGAGCGCTGGGTGAAAAGAGCTCGTTCCATAGGGGAATGTTAATGCACTAATTTAATGCTAAACTATGGGAAAGATTTATGGGGATAGGTTCGTAGGATTAAGGGTTGGCATTGGTAACTCATGTTTAAGTTTCTTTTAATGTTTAGTGTAATGCTTAAGTCAGTAAAGTTATGTGCGTTTTTGTGCAATGTAGTGTTAAGCCGTTGGTTAATAAGAAATACAATCGCTCTGAATGTAAACCACCACATGACTCCAGGGAGTGCGCTAAAGCAGTCTCTGTTAGTTACTGTGCTAGTATTGATGAAAGCCCAGAGGAGAGATTAGAAATATATGGCAACCTGGCTAGGGGGGTGGTCTCGGCTAGGTCTAAAAGGACTCACAACTTGCAGGTTAATAGAAACGGAGTAATTAAATAAATTACATCAAAATTAATCTTACGAACGGTCTGGCCAGTCCGGGCCTGGTCCGGACCGTTTCACGAATAAACAAAAATTGCCCATTTTGGGCAAGGACAACAACGGTGTTTGTGTTTAGAGGTTACCTGAGCAGGGTTGATCACCATAATGAATTGTAATGCGTTATATATTTTTACTCCAAGTTTATATAATTGCAATGAACACTTGTATTTTTTGATGTAATTAATGAAATAAGTCCTCTAATTAGTGTTATGTGACAAATCATTTTAACCAATGGACTTGTTTCGCCAATGTGATGCAGTTAGTGAAGCAGGGGCCGCTAGCTGGTAGGCTGGGTTCGATTCCCAATCCTGTCAAACTGAAGATTTGAAAACGGTGCTTGCGGCTCGTTCAGTCTCGTGTTCGAAGTAATGGATGGTTTCTGACAGTTGTCATGCCACCGATATTGGATCTGTAAATGCCAATCACTGTTGGGTCAGGAGTGTGAAAGACATGTCAAAGAACAAATTTTGATGCCGTAATTAATACATGGGTTCGTTACGGACACCAAGGTAAGTTATCGCAAAATCTTAATGTTTGTTTAA
>Ga0210059_1000194_pt1 | contig 64821 bp, 33 predicted proteins | sample Ectturendosymbi2_FD_188042 | JGI IMG/M metagenome (GOLD analysis project Ga0210059, IMG submission 188042) | Ecteinascidia turbinata endosymbiont from Florida, USA - Sample 2 (SPAdes) (version 2) | ecosystem: Host-associated > Tunicates > Ascidians > Unclassified | place: Key West, Florida... | reverse complement strand
TTATGTTCGTGCACCACATGGTGTAGTAAAGGCACCTGCTCTTGGTCATTAGACAAATTGACAGTGTCCCACGAAGAGCGGTGGGGAATTCCAACGTTTCGAAAATTTTTTTGTGGTTTGGCCAACATACTGTTCTCCGCATAATTTACAGGCTGCAACGTAAATACCGTAATTGGCGCAAGTTAGCACCTGCCTTAAAGGAAACAAATTGCCCTTTGAGTGCAAGGCAGTGACTTTAGGTACCATGTTTGCATTGTGCTTGCCAAATTTGCCACACAACGCACAGTGTCCGCATGGTCCCGAGTAACCTCTTTGCTGTTGGTTTGAAGCTTCACTGTGCGCCAGTGATCTGTAGTTTGTTAGAAGTTGGCCAATTGTGGTTGGTCTTTTATATGTGATCATAGCTTCGTTATTTAACACAGAAATAATAATAATTAACACAGAATAATAATAACAATAATAATAACACAGAATAATAATAATTGATGTAGCAGACATACCATTTGCGAAAGTAAAGCAAGTTTACCAACCTTAACTGAGTGATTTAAATGCAAGAATATGTTTTATTTAGTGACATGTTGATATCTCTGTGAACACAGGCAATATAAAACATTAAATCTCCATTGCACATTCCGTTCATTTGAATGAATCATATGATAACAATCAGGTTGCTGTGAATGCTTTTTAGTTGACTACATTGACTACCAGTGGAGCCTGTGTGGAGTTCTCAAGGTCATAAGCATATTAATGGAAATGTACATAGGAGTTACCAAGTACTGCATGTTTTTTATCTTTATGGGACAACCACTCTAGGTGCTACTGCGGATCATTATGAAAAGCAACATTCGTCCACACGAAACTCGTATGTTCCTGGTGTGAATAATATTCAGCATATTCTACTAGCAAATCATGATAAGCCCTGATGTCACCTCTGCATCCAAAATTGGGCGTGATGAAAAAATTTGTGAAACCAATGGCCAAATGGAATTCCAGTAGCTTTAATTTAACTACTTGTGTGACAATTTTCCTCACCTCAGGAAAGCTAAATTGAAAGAAAGAATTTGTAGGCCTATAGATTTGTAGAGGTTTTGACAGATCGGAACTTCGAGTCAAAAATGTCCAGTTAAGAATGCACTGGAGATTCAAGCTCAGAAGGCATTAAAGTGGATATGCTCAATCTTTGTAGGGAATATTAAGCTCTTTGTTTTAGGTGAGAGTTGCAGAATTGCTTTAACTTACATGGAGATGGGATTGCATATATCTCTAAAGATACTTTTTTTTATTCACACCGATGCTTTTGGGAAACCTTGATACCATGAGTTACTACCAGGGTGAATAATATTCAAAGTATGGAAGCAAGATACCAGGATTTCTGAAACGAACAAATGATGATATCGCCTGCTGGATGTTGTCTCTTGGTGATCCACCCACACTATTAAAAAGGATGTCTTGTTCAAAGCACTTATAGAAGTGTTATGACCTTTGGTCCTTCGCAGCCTCCCACTCCCTGGTGCATTTTATAAATCGAGGTACTTGGAAGTCATCGCAGTACTACATTACAATAAGCATGATGACGTCATTCATGCGTCTGTCTCAAAAGCTTGTGTTTCATCAAAGTGGGTGTATTGGCGCCATCAAGCGTGTGGTCTCTACTGCCGTCATATATGTATCCTCGTCTTCCTTCATGTGTTTCCGTGCTCCATGTTACTGCGATGCATGTTTAAAGTCTAGTGCCTTGCGTGTGGGTGTGAAGACGTTTCATAATGCAATTTCACAATTTATGAGTTCCACTATCATGGCCAGGAGTTTTCTGTATATTTGGTCAACTTGTATTTTTGATCATTCGTAATAAATTAACAAACTTAATAGAGACTGAATTATCAGGTAATTTTTCATTTGGAAACAAAAGCTGATATACTAGCATGCAACTGTTTATATACCCAAAAAAGCCTCTGGCTGTAACTCCAAAATTTGACATTCCTTGACGAAGTGAATGCCAAATTTTGAATCAGCACCCAAATGTTATCTAAAAAGTTGTGTCTTATCCTCGTTTAAAACAAAACGTTTTTTTGTTGATCTGTGTTATCCAACCATGAAGCCATTGGCTAAAATTGAAAGAGAAGAGGTATTACTTAGCGACAGTAATAAGTACTATCGCAACATTGAAAATGCCACATGTGGGAAAATTTCGGTTTTGAAACAGGTTTTTATCTCAACATGTTTGCAAAAACGACGCTCTTTTAGGAATGTCCAACCTTTTATTTGTTTTCTTCAAGTTGCATTTGTCTCTCATTTCATGTTTACAGAATTCACTATTCAACCCAGTGTTTCACTGACGAACGCGACGGTGGCAGAAGCACTGAAACTGATACTCCAGCAAATGTACAACGAAGAAGGCATTAGGTTTAATCCTCGGCAAAACGTCAATATTAACGTAGGTGACTGCTTAGATAAACAAGCGTTTTGATTTTCACCCTCAAATATTTCAAACCTGTTTAAGTAAGAGTAAGATTTTGAAAAGGACAAATATCGTATTCGTCAGCTGAAGTTTCTAACTGCAACCTCCTACTGGCGTTAATCGCATTGACTCGTGTCTGAAAGAAAACAAGATCAAAGTGAGTTGGGAATTTTAACACATTTACTGGTCCTTGCCTGACGGCTGGTGTAATATGTACTCGGTGTAGTAAGCATAACTTGCTTGACCAATCTTTTAATGAAGTGTTTCGTTTATAGAGCCCACCATACGAATAGGAGCAGGCAATTTTTTGGGGGTGCAAGGGATATTTTGCCAAAAGTCGCCTAGACGTGCACAAAAACGTTTTTCATGAAGAAAACATTCTCCCTACAAATTTTCTTTCGTTGTTGATGCAATACATTTTCCTCTTCCATGTTGCCATAGACTTGAAAAAAGAAAACTTGGTACTTGAAATTTGGGTCCTAATGACCCAATTAAGGAGTACAATAGGCTGTGTGAACTATTGACAGAAGCCGGCTGGTTCAGTACTTTTGAGCATCTGCTTCACACTTCTGAGCTTTAGCATTCAATTCACGTTCCAGTTGTTGCTGACAGCAATGAACCTCAGGTCTATAGCTTGAGGAACTGTAGGCCTAACACTGCTTCGTTCTTTGAAGACATGTATGTGATATATTTGGCATACATCATGTTATTTGTATTATGACTATGCCGTGAGTCTCACAAGAGTGTCTGTTCAACTGCACAGATATGCAACATGAAGCAAATGGTATGACGAAATTTGTTCATGCAATCACTGTAGTTACAGTAAAACAAAATCGTTTCATTACTTACCTGGCATGGACTTCAATATGAAGTAGGTGGCCTGCGGTCAGGGACGTGTGCTAGGCGGGAAGCGAACGTGCCAATGGCCCCGGGATTCCAAGGTATGGGTGCATTGAAAAAATGAAATTACAAAAATAAAAAGTCTGTAACTAGATGCTTAAATTCGTATTGCAAGGCTACTAAAGCACGCTACATGGATTTAATTTTTCGAAACTGTTTTTTTTGCAGACATTAGTTTTTATGTATTTGATATGTCTGTGTTTCTCACATTCGTTAATACTAGAATTTGGTATGGGGGCATACAATCAAGCTGTTGTCACATCCATCACGAGACCACTGCACGCCCATTGGGGAGTATACTCTATTCATGCAGCGAACAACTAAAAAAGACACATGAATCAAATGCCTTTGTCCAAACTTTAAAGTCAGTCAGTTACTCATCACCTCTCACAAACTGAAACACGGAATTACTAAAAAGAGTTTATTGATTTTATATATTTAAGGTGTTTTCTGTGACATAATGAACGTTTATTTATACACTTAGTAACAAAGAAGTAAATTTTATTAATATTGTTAAACGATGTCGAAGCTTCTTTGCCCAAATTGTTTGAAAAATCAAAATGCTTAGAGGTCCGCTGGCACTCCCAGCTCCTACTCTACACCATTGGAGCCAACTCACTGCAGTTGGAAAAGCAGCTCGACGTTTAGGGTTCCACGAATTTCAAAAGTCCCTACTTTGTCACTTTGGTGCACGCTATCAATTTTTCGCATAGCTCTTGTCTATGCCTATTGCAACTGCCATCTTACCCTTTCAATCATTACATAGTAGTAACGACAATGGGTTAGGATTTGAACTTGGAACAAAGGCTGGTTTGAAAACTGAACGTATTGCGGTTTGTGAAACCTATCTTTTTGTGAAATCGTTTTGTTTTTCCCCTCTGTTTTTTAATTGTTTTGTTCTTCCTTCAGTTGCTTTTAAATGCCGCCCGGGGACTTGAATTACCCGTTGTGCTGTTGCTGCACATTACCAAGGTACACCGGCGTATGTTTTGGAGAGGCGCAATAGCTCAATCATTTTAGTGCTAATTTTCATTCCATCTTGGTTGCATGCAGCTGTAAATCGATAAAGCGCACAAGCGTTTCAAGGGGCGCATACAGAGCCAAAATGAACGCTAAAGGAAATAGTTGATCCTGCTGCAGCTTCCAGAAGTGACCCGCTCCACGAATCAACTGTGCATGCATATGAAATTCATGTGAACTATGAAAAGGCGTGGTGACAGCACACACATTTGCTGAGGTCAGATCCAGTCGTGACCATCATACAAAAAATGCTGTTGACGCGGAAATATGCTTTAGAACAAAACTATGAACAGAAAGTGAGCAAAAGCATGTGACCTTCAACGCTGTACGCCTCTCAAAGTTTTCGTAAAAACACATTCGAAGGTTCCAATTATATTCGTTTTCGAGGTTGACAGAACGAGTGTAGACATCTTTGGCACATTGCTAAGACTTCAAGATAATTTCATTGTGGAGACAAAATTTGGTCTTTAGTGGTCTGGCCACAGCGTGGTATATTTTCTCTTGTTTCAAGGCATTCGGGACAAAATTTTCCAAGAAGGCCAAGTAGAGAAATGCCTTAGTAGATTTTTCGTTCGCAGTTGTATCTCTCCTTGTATATGGAGATGAGCAATCCACTTTTCCAAACCTTTGGTGCCCTTCTAGGTTTCCAACATCGCGACAAACTCCAGACAGCTACATTAAAGATTTTGTTTGCCTCAATGCTTAAAACTCTTCAGGTCTGATTTTATTAAAACCTGCAGCCTTCCAAGCTTGCAATGACTTAATATGACTGAAATTTCGAGATTCTGCAGGAAACCCGTGATAAATTTTCAAAATATCTTAAATTTGTACGTAGAACGTCAGTGTGAACCTCCAAAGCAACCCTTCCACTACTACTGTATCAGCACAATATTCAACCGACAGAAGAGCTTCAGAAGCCATCCTGGTAATAGGCACTGTAAGTTTCGACGAATACGAAGCTCGTCTCGCCAGTTTAGGAGAAACAACCACCTTGATCAAAGCGACTCCAGGTACGGAGTGATTTTTACTCAACCTGCACTGGATAATCTGAAAACTAACGATGTTTTAGTTTTGAAATTTACGTTACTTTGTTTGTGCAAGGGCTGAGGCAATGCGCAGAATAAAAATGCAAACACATACCGTTCTTACAAATGTAACGGTTTAAGGTGAAATCCGTACCTAGAGCAATATCACTTCCTTGTGAAAATCTTGCCTGTGTGCTTTGTTTTGAAAAAAGGCTATTATCATCTTTGTGAATAATCTAATTGTGAGATTATTTTATCGGACCTAGTATTTAGCAATGACACCAAAAACACACATTTAATTTTCCAGAGCACTGCGCACTTTTCGTGACGTTGCTGTTACGCATTTGAATTGTACGCTCCTGTAATACTTTTCACTACGTGGTTCTACTCATTTTTTGAGATTTTTTCTACACCGTATTTGAACTTTACACCATGAACGTATTGAAAAAACAAACAGCTAGTGTTGAATGAGCTACTCGACTCAGGCTTGATTGCCTCGAAAAGTTTACAATGTCATCTAACACTTTTATTTGTGTTTGCAGTAAACCACACTTCTCAAACATTTCCAGGTAAGCTGACAATTAGAAACTTGTCATGAATGACCGACTGCAAGTGGCGTAGACGCTTCCTTGTTCTGAAACAACGTCTTTGTCATTTCTTTTTTCTCTACATAATAATATTTGTAGTAAATCATCGGCCATTTCGAATGAAACGATATATCGTGCTTGGTTTTCTTGCTGGTGTTGTCCACGCTCAGCCTTGGGTAACCATGAAAATAATGTAAATGTAAAAAACTGAATTACTGTGCATCAATTTGCAGAGAGGCAAGCTAGTTTGAAACTCTCGTATCCAAATAACTTTACTGGGGAGTCTCACACTGTTTCATAAGCCTATCTGTTTCTTGAATATGGTTTCCCTACGTTCTCAAAAATTTCAAAATTGGTCGAAGATCTTACAGCAAATTATGAAGAGTGTATGAACATGGGGCAATGGGCTGCTGACCCCAGTTTTGCTAACAATTAAAAATTCTGCATCTTTCCAGATTCACAGCTTTTGCTAGAAATTTAAGGTAGTCAAAACGTTACTGTATGTTAACCGTTGTTTCTACTTCCAGTTTATCCAAAATGCGGCTGATCTCACATGTCTAACAGTAAACACATTCCTAAAAAGAAATACATAAAAAATGTTTTTGAATTCGTTTGAATGATTATTTTGCTTTGCCGTTCCATTATTTCAACAAAAGTTCACAGAAGTGGCTTACAACATTTTTGTACCGCAACCCATTATAGCAACCCACTATAACCCAATGACCTCCATCTAAAGCTCGAATAAAGCAAATGTAATACAGCTGTGTACATAAAATATCTAATAGCTATCCCCCAAAAATGGTACACCACCCTTCTGGAGATCGCGACCGCAGGTTGAAAACCATTGGTTTACACTATTAATATTGTATTCGACTTGGTTCGAACAAAATAGACATTCCTTCAAATGTGTGAGGTATTTTGCTCTTTCAAGAACATAGAGTTAAATGAAGTTCTATAATAATGTAGTACGTTGTCGCTCTTGCAACAGCAATTATTTTGTGAAAGGCACCATTGCATAACTCTTTTTGTATTCAAATATTGCAGATTTCCAACTACTTGGCACAACGTTTGGAGCGAACATAAGTAAGGAAATGGACATTTACTATAAAATGTAGAGAAACGACATTTCTTAATAGCCCCAGTGTTGATAATAGTGTGATGGTTGCTGTGCAGGTAAAATTGGCGACATTTTTCACTTTGTGATTCTTACATGGCCGTCGACGTTGTTTACAGTAGTTACATCAGCTTGGATATGATATTGCTCTCTTCGCGATATTTCACCCAGTATTACTGATTTTTTGGCAAACAGGTTTGTCAACAGTTAGGGATCGCTTTTTTAGTTCTGGAGCTGTTGGGAAATTATGTTGTCTGGTGGCAATGTCGGTGGATCTTGTTTTCGGTATTGATTCCAAACACTACACCGGGAGTGACTCCTTTGGTTATGTACAGTAAGGTTTATAGGTTTTCACCTTCAGGGAAGAAGTAAAGCAATGCCACTGTGTTCACAATCCGTTTCGTCTGATTCCATATTCATGGTATCGTACACAAACATTTCCTCATTGCATTTGAAGTCTGCTGAACCAGTTTTTTCTCTAGTCCTGACTAATTGCTGCCTTCGGCAACAAGTCTGACAACATTGTCTTTTAGCCCCTGCTAAATATCGTCACTGTCATTTTTTGTTCGGTCGCTAATACTTAATGCCAGGTTTGTCGACTCCAATCGGCATAAACTCGACGGCAGGGATTAGTTCCGATAAAATGCTCTCTTATCCACAAAGATTCCAAGAAGTTTTCAAACTGCTTTTGCTGTGGGCGTATGAATGATAGCATTCAAGTACAGTAACTGCGTGCTTCCAGAAAAAGCTAAATTCGCCGGAAGCATAGGTGTAGGAGCAAGCAAATTGTTGGGGGTGCAAAAAATTTTGCCCAAATTTTCCCAAACTTACCCAAAAGTTGTCTTCCAACTTTTGCGGATTGTTTTTTGGTGTGACCTCCAAGAAAATGGTCTTCACTTGTTTTTCGACAAACGTTAGGCGCCATTTTTGCCCAGGTTTTCAGGGATGTTGCTTAGATATTTATTTTTTTTCGGATTTTTCAGGATTTTGCTCAGAATTTCAAGGATTTTGCCCAACTTTTCAGGGATTTTGCCCAACTTTTCAACAAATCAAAACTTTTGGGGGTGCGCTTGCTCCCCCTCCACCCCCGCATCCTACACCACTGGCCGGAAACGCTCATATAGGGGTTTGACAGCTGCTTATTTATTGACAATGTCCTTGAAAAACGCATAAGAATGCATTGTGTCATGGCTACCGTTCACACCTTGCGTTTGCTTCACTTCCATAAATTCCGCATCCAAAGGTTTGCATGCATTCTTGATTTTACAAAAAAAGACGAAATAAAAGAGTTAGCGCACTTCGTTGCGTGTATATGGGACTAAAACGTGGAAATTATGAGTGAAAAACATTACACGTCTATTTCGTTTAAGTCAAGGAAACAAAACGTTTTTGTGTTCTCTTTAAAGGAGTGATACAGAAAAACGGCCATTAGTGAAGTAAAAAATCGGTGAAGCAATGTTTGACTGAAACAATCATGCATCTGTTTTGCAAGGCAAAACTAAATAGGGTGAAGGCACCAAGGGTGGGGTTGTCATTTGGCAACAGATCACCGTACCAATAGGAAATTTCTGCGATGCTGAGGTAACTTGTTGAAGGTTTGCTTTCATGTCCGGTTTCCTCTGGTTTGGTATTTACGAGACGACGTCCTTTATACCAAAAGACGTGAAAATTTCAGGAAACGAATTTAAGTATCAACATTGATAACTCCCTTAATTTAGAACAGTGGTTCCAAAACTGCGGAATGTGAAGGCCTTCAAGTGGGTACGAAAATTGGCTTACTTTCTGTTTCCTTTCACAAAAAGTATACTCACATCTATTGTTTTACTTATACGGCTGTGTTAATAATTTTCTGAAATTTTGTGTTCACCTTTTTGCTTCTTTTTAATAGTCTTTATAATATCTCACTGACTGTTTGTTCATGTCGCATTTGGGTCAATTGCATAGCAGTCTTTCTAACGTTTGATCGAATGATTATATGAAGTGATTGAGTTTTCCAGGAACAAGTAGTTCGTGGTGACAGTTTGGAACCACAAATGATACGAGATTAGAACGTTTGGTGACCAGACCATTGATTTTGAATTCCATTCTTGCTTTTTGTTTTTGTGTGAAGTTCTTGACAATGCCGGTGCCGAAAACGAAAACCTCTCCGTTTCCTTGGAACAAGCGTATCGGTCAATTCACCTTAATATGAGAGTGCAGGTGAGTGCGCATTTCCTTTGAACGTAAATGCAAGGAAACATTGCGTCGATGTTAAATAAAATTCATGCTTTGGCAAGAAACGATTTTTGCGTCTTTAGGTGGGTTTTCAAAAATGTGATTGAACATGTTTTAGAAAAATCTAAAATTAAGAAAGGGAACACAAGGAGTGTTGATTCTGGTTTACAGTAAATGAAAGATGCTCTGCATTTTCTGGTTTTCAATCTGCTTAAATTTTGTTTTTCAAAAATGTGTGTAGACGTAGCTTTCTTGACTTGCAATAATTGAAACCTTCTTGGTGCTGAATTCAGATTTACGAAGCGTCCTTGAATAGTTCAGTTCTTGAAGCAATTTTCACTGCTACGTTGAAAACGGACGGAACAATAATGGTTGGTGCATTAACCGCGGGAACTCTTTGGTTTAATCGCTTGTCTCTGGAAAGATTGCTTCAACTGAACGGGATGAGCGGGAGTGTCAGAAGCGTTACTCCAACGTGGTTTGGTGCTACAGACAACTGCGGCAACCAGAACCGAATAATGTATCTAGGTTTGTCTTTTTCCGAAGTGTTTCATATACGATGTGATTGCTTTCTGTAATTCTATTGCTTGATTTCGCGCGATCCATCCTGGGGCCTACTGAAAGGTACAAATATTTTTATGAGAGGGGCACGAACGGTACGGTGCAATAAAGCTGAAAGTTACTACAACAGTTCGCGAAACTATATTGTAATATCTTGAGATGAATATTCACGAGTGACGGAAAGCAGGACAACGTTGTTAAAAGACCGATTGGTAAAGCAAGCGCTGTTTTGGATGAACTTCGTCACTATGTAGTCACAATACGGAATCATTTAAACACGAACAAGTTTTCAGATTTAGAACTGGCCTTTGTTCTCATTCTTACCTATCATCATGAATCATAAGTTATGACCGAAAGACTGATATCTGGAAAAAGCGGCGGTAGTATTTATTAGGAACGATAAAATGCACACGATTGAATGCATTTCAGTAAAATTCGCAAAACTCTGAATACCACTAAATTTTTGCGAAAGCATTGATTCCAACTACAATGTTTCTGCACTGTGACCAACCGGTCCAAGAAAAGTTGGCGAGGAAAGTCCTTGAGGTTACACCCAATTGAAAACCATCCACAGACCGACGGAGCACTATGCGGCGTGATTACAATCCCTGTCTGGTTGGTTGACCCTTGGCGTTCCGTCTTTAGAACTAGTGGGAAAATGCTGAAAACACGAGTTATATTTCGTAAGCCTTTTGGGCTACGATTTCGCAAATACCTTGAGTGGAAAAGCGGGTGTGAAAAGTGAGAGAGTTTGTGGTAACGCACCACGATTGGAAAAAATTAAACGCAGCTAAATACTGATGTTGCAACAACAGGCAACTTGTGTTTTCGGTAATCTGACAGTATAAAATCTTCTTCCCGGGGATGTTTTCAACTATGAAAAGGCTTTCAAATAACAGCTTGCTCTATTTCTGGTTCAAAGTAGAGAAGTCCCTGTTTTTTTTCAGATCTTTTACGCAATCCTGCGACGGATACAATATCACTTATTGGAAATCCAACATTTTCACAAAACTTTCTTGGTGGCATGAGACGTTTTCTGGCGACTTCGGTAAGATTTTGCAAGGCATCTTTTACAATAGTGTTCCAAGAGCGTAGGCCGATGGGTTGCTTGTGGTATGTGTTTTGTTTAATGTTTGCAACGCAAAGGCTTATCAAAGAATTGCTTTTTATTCTTTTTTCTTGATATTTTATGGAAAAGATCTACAAAAACAAACATTAGAAAATGCATTGCAATCGCAAACACAAATTCAAACCTATCATTATTAGTGAAAACAAGCGAAATTAATGCTTATGAAATAAAATGAAGTTTCAACGCATGAACACTAATAAAAATGGCAAGAAGTGAGTTAATTTCCCCAGACTTGCATTTTTTTTCAGAGTCTTTTCTTTGCAGAGAACCAAAAAGTTTATTTCAAACAGAGTAAGCTTCCACATTCTGTATACTAAGTGAAAATCATCAGCTTTTCTCCTATGAGAATATTTTACCCAACTGCGTTTTACAGGATTGGAGTGAGTTGTCGTTACGACCAAGCGATGGCGTTTTCACAACACAGGCAAAAAGCCGTTCATGATTTTGATAAATGTACAGATTCTCGTTTTACTGATGAAATGATTTCACAAAATCATTAGCTCTTTTATACCATTATGAAATGCATTGCATAAAAAATATTTTTAAACTCTGAAAAGGAGTGGCAAAAGTTTCGCCGCGCACATTCTACATGCTTTCTGCATATGACCATTCGTCACTTGGCTGGAGGAACTTCTGGTTTACTGCAATTTGGAGGAGCTTCTGGTTTATTGCAATGTTTGATCGACTGTCCCAGTGCTATGTTTTCCACTGCTATTTTCACAACACAATCCTCCAACAAAATCTATTTCTACATTTTTGCACGAGTAAAAGTTCTTGTTGCGAGTGTTATAACGTTTTGACATGAATCAAGCAAAAATAAGAACTATCTGAAATGAACTAACCAACGTGAAATTCGTTTCAAAACTTTTGAATTTACTATGGCAGTGATGCTACCTTCAATCCACCAGTTCTCTTTTTCATGCTATTTGCGTTGGACTCTGTTGTGTTTAAACTGAACGCCAAAACGTGATGTTTGTGAATTTCTCTATTTTGATTATATAGCAACCTCAGAATGTTTTCATTACAGGTATGCCACATATCAATGACAGGTTTCCTAACCTTCACCGTTGGCGTGAGCATTGGGGGCGGTGAATCTCTACCAGCAATTGCCCGGAATATCCCCGAGGATCACTGTTGCTATCAAGTTCTCCGCATCAGTAAGCGTTTACTGATTTAGCGGGAGGTCTGTGTCTGTTGCCGAAATGCTAGCGACAAGGAAGCATCACATAACCTTCAAAGCGCTCAGTCAGCCAATGTTACTTCGCACACAAAATGAAGGCCAAGTTTGTCTTTATAACTGCTCCTGACGAGTTTAATTTTTTTTTCGATTTTTTGCTCAAAGTTGTACCTTTACTTGTAATTAACTGTTAAAACGCTTCGCGAAGCACCTTGTTATTTTTTCAATTAATATAAGTAGACCGCCAGCACTGCCTCTTTCTCTCCAACACATTTTAGGAAAGCGAAGTATGCTCCACCAAACCGAAAATTTGAATTGTTTAGAATTCCTCCTTTCTACTGTAAACCCCGTTGCAATTTCGAACAGGTATGGCTTAATTGCTCTACTTTTGTTCAATTTCAGAGATGATGGAGTCAACATCTATGAGTTTATTTATCGAAACTATTTTGGTGAAATACAATCGCACCGGAGAAGTGGCGTCTTTCATCGCTTCTGTCAATCAATGCCCTCCAACAACAACCACTCCAGCTACAACCAGAATGCTTTCGACTTTTATGCCTACCACGCCAACAGTGACTTTTACAGTAACAGAGCCACAATCTACTGAAAAGACCACGTCATTCACGGATAAGACGACAGAGGCACCAACTACTGATGACACCACGCATACATCAATTTTGACAACAGAACCATTAATTACCGACGACACAACGACTTTCGCAGATACGACAGTAGAGGTACCAACTACTGATGACGCAATTTCTACCACATATGCGACGATAGAAACATCAACTGCTGATGGCACGACAGTTATTAAAGATGATACTGAAGAACCACCAAGTACCGATGACACCACGTCTGCTGCAGATTCGACGAAAGAACCAACTACTGATGTTACCACGATGACCACAGATGTGTCAACAGAAACACGGTCTGCTAACGAGACAATGGCTACAACTACAGATAAGACAATAGAACCACCAACTACGGATGAGTTCACAACAGCCACAAGTATGAGAAATCCAACACAACCAATTACTGATGATATGACAGATGAGACAGCAGTGCAGTCATCAACTGAATTATTTACAACTACAGAAGATGCTACAACTAAACAGCTGCCTACTTCGAAAGAAGCAACAAACGCCGAGGTGGCAACAACGGAGAAAAAACCTATTGTGACCGAAAGTGCTGCAACACACGCTCTGATGTCTGTTGCGCTAACAACAACTCCAATCACAGCCTCGACTAGTGACTCTTCAGCGTTCACAATTGCAAGCGGAACTGCTACAACTTCCGCCGCAGATGAAGCCGGTGTTAACTTGCTGTGGATTATAATTGGTCTTCTGATCGGAATTGTAGTTCTCCTCATATTGATCGCAATTGTGCTCCTACTCATAAAAAGATGTTTGAGGAAAAAGGTAAGGAAATAAAAGCGACAACACAGTTTGCCACACTTCATTTTAACTTTCAGCAGGTCAATAATTACCGATACATTATATGGTGTTACGGTAATTTGCAATCTCCGCACTTGAGATCAAAGCGCAACTTTTCTCTATTTTAGACGAAAGTACTGTACTTGCTGATTGGTAAACCAACATGTTTTTTTTAACACTACAGTGGCCCTAAAAAAAAACTTACCGTCGTTGGCCGCGGTGTCGAAATCGACACCGCCTAACTAACACCGACTGCTTTCGTTCGGAACACGGCGTTCTACTTTGCACATCGTTGATTCCAGAACTAGAAATGTCCCAACCATGAATAGAAAAAGCAAATTGTCACAAAAGTGACATTACTTGTCAAAACCTTCGCAGCATGCAACCAAAATATCACGGACATTTTTCACAGTGCAATTTCCACATTTGGGTTGGTTGCCAACTACACGTTGTGCTAAATGTCCTCTACACTTTCCATCTTCCCTTACATTCCTAAATGTGGTAGAACGTTCACAAGAGACTTGCTTTCAACAAACACGTCAAACTCAAAATTTCAATCCAAATTTGTTGGGCATGTAGTCAAGAAGCGGGCACCAGTGTTTCGACAGCACCAAAATGCTCATCAATTGTCAAGCTGCAAGTAGGAATATATTTTGTAGCGTAATTTGCAATGATTTTTTAAACAACTCTGATATGCGTGACTTTGTCGGTAGCACTTCGTCATCTGCGGATTGACTTGTCTTCACGTGGGGTAAAATGAAGAATGTCGGATGAAATGTCTTGAACATTTTGCAGGAGCATAGTTTCCTGAAAGATTTTTAGTCGGCATGTTTCATTGTATAAGCAATCTGGAGACTTAGTTTTTCCATAACTTCGCTTTGAATATTGCAGTGTTATAAATTCTACAAGCATATTGGTGCTTAGGTACCAGGTTCGGTTTCGCTTTCTTTTGTTCAATCACAGTAAAATGAACTTGGCGAAGCATCGACTCATCAGTAAGCAGCTTCTAAGCAATGTAGGGCCAGGAGAAGCTTTTGTTTCTCAAAATGATTTTCATTCCCGTTGTTTCTTTGAAAATCGGAGACTGTCGTGCACGTTCACTCTGACCAATGATAAGTGAAGACCATTGTATTTCCATTCTCGGCTGCGATTGCACAACATATGTCTGAACCTTCATCAATTACCGTATGTTCTTCGCTGCTGTTGAAACTATCTACAGCTACTGGACAAACTACAGCTTCAGCGTTGCACTCAACACTACCAGAGAGAGAATTCCTTCTAAAACAATCTCTCAAGAGACGATGTTGAACATGTGCCTCAGTCAAACGCCTGGCTTTCATGCTTAACCAATTTTCTTGCTTGCATCGCCCAGCAAAGTAATTGATTGAAAAGAATAGCACAGCCGGGTATTTTTTTAAAGCCAAACATTTTCCGTGTGCATGAAAGAAGTAGTTCAATCGCTTGATTCATGATGATACACCAATGAAGCAACAGTCAAAGCACTTATTTGTGATTCCTTTTGTTCGTTGACTGTCGCAGTGTTATCTCAGTTGGCAATATTTTACCACCAGAAAATTTCCTTGCGAGAAGTTGCAATGGAGACAAAGAGGTCTCGAAATCAACACGGCGGCCAATGATTGTAAAAATATCTCCCATTTGCTTGTTTTGTGCAAAACGTGAAAATTAAACGTATCATCGACAACAACATAAAAAATATTTATTTTAAAATTTTGCCATCAAAATCAAAGCACTGGAAGGACTTTGGAAGCGGTCGCAAAATTTTGTAATTGTCGATATCGACACCGCGGTCATTCTACTTGTAATATCAAAAATGCAGTTGAGAGTCAGGAAGAATACGATTTGTTGCCATGAAAATCGTAAGCAGATTGCTGTTTTTGTCCATTTCAGATAGATCCAACACCAGAGCCAAAACCAGTTTCAGCACCAGCACCAACACCAGTCCCAACGCCGGTACCAGCACCAGTACCAACACTAGTCCCAACGCCGTTACCAGCACCAGTACCAACACCAGTCCCAACGTCGGTACCAGCACCAGCACCAACACCAGTCCCAACGCCGGTATCAGCACCAGTACCAACACTAGTCCCAACGCCGTTACCAGCACCAGTACCAACACCAGTCCCAACGTCGGAACCAACTCCAGGACGAACACCACAACCACCGGAATTTTCGCCGCCACCACCAGGTAGTACAATAACGTTTGCACAAACGGTTGCATCGTAATCTAGATCAGTGGTTCTTTACCTTTATGCACACTTGCACCCCTGAGCTTCAATAAAATTTTCTCGTACCCCTTGTCTGTAATAAGTAGGATTGATAGCATCACAACTACATCGCAACGAATGTAACGATACAATGAACTTGCAATGCACACCAACAATCAAATACAGTTAATAAATTTTTTGTTGCTTTTTTTAAATAATCATGCTGTAGCAAGGCTCGTCGTGACATCCACTTCGTGACAAGTGGAGATAGCCACTTGCGTGTCACCATCGGGCTCTTATAGATTGCTCGCCTACGTTTTTATGTGTAATAGAGTTGAGAAACTGCTTTCACGTAACTGGGTTGCTGTAAATTGCGTAAGGACTACCCCAGATGTCTTCGTTAACTGCGGGAAAGTGTTGAGTTGGGTGCACCAGAAGGTACCTAACTGCATTGAATAGAACTTTATTTTAATTTTTCTACTAGTTTTCCTTTCAAATTGATAAATGGGTCTTGCATGCAACCCTGTGAATCAGAAACGTCTCCTGTCTAAAAGCATCCCTGGAAGGACTGCCGTAGCACCTGCAAGTGCTGTAATATTTCAGCGAAATTTGGGTAACGATATTTTTACACTGGAAACTTCAACAAGTTGTGGAAAATTAGAATAGTGGCCGCCACCTGAACTAATGCAATTAATACAGATTTAAAGTTTATTAGTGAAGGCAGATATCCTTTCTGAGTATATCTGGAAGTTATGTCAGGGACACAAAGAATTCCTCATTTTCAAAGTGTTCTTCTATGCCACTACCTCGATGTCTCAGAAACTGTTCGTTTTTTTGCACAGCTCAAACAATAATAAGCGCTTGACCACGGGATAGGCATCTCATTTCTGTGTGGAAAGGAACGTTGCGTTGATCCCCAACTTCGTTACAAAAAACTTGGTACAGACGTTGATTCGAAGCTTAGCCTCTGATAAAATTTACTGCACTCGCAACAACAGACAACACATTTTTTAATTTTCGGGGCGTGCATGCCTGGGTTTCAATTTTAAGGACGTGTAGGCCTATCTCAGAACATTTTTGTGCTTCGTACCCCCAAGGAGTCCGTGTACTCCCGGTTAAGAACCGCTGATCTGGAATAATTTCTTATGAATGAAAGGACGCATTATTCGTTTGTTTCCTTCTTGATGTTTTTACGGAAAATACAAATTCAGTTGCTACGCGGCTTGAATAGTGTTTTATGTTTTGCCTAACGGTAACATTTGCAGAACCTTTTGAATAATTTTCGTTCTGGAGAGTATTGCTCACGTGACTCGTCTTTTCGTTTTACTGCGAAATGTTTTCGATCATGGTTTTAATTCAGAAAATCTTTTCATTTATTTACTCCAGACGCTGACACTCCAGAGCCGATAATGATAAACGAGAGACCGGATTTTGCTCTTTTTCAGATTTAGTTACGTGGTTTAGTTTGTTTTCTAATTAGACGCTTAGTCTGCTTACATTCAGTGCGGCGTCACTGTGACTGCACTACAGTGACATATTTCATTGTGATCTTTGCAGGACCTAGGGCACCAGTTGCACTTGGACCAATGCCGAAAAAGCGTAAGTCTGATTTTTCGCTGGGTGTCAGATTCTTTAAGGAGAAAATTTATACTTTTCAATCTATGTATTTTTTAGTGTAGAGAGCATGTGCGTCTGTTGTATACTAAATTCAAATTGGAGACGTGTTTGTATCGAATTCGAGTTTGTTTTTTTTGTATAACGTGGCTTTCAGTGCTTTCACATCACCACCACGACTCTTTTACTACGGTCAGAAGAAGGTTTAAGCATTTTGTGCATTTCGCAGAAAGTTTGTTTTAAAAGCGATTGAAATTTGAGGAAGCAATGATATCAAATCCAACATGTTTCTTGAGAATACGTCTTTTGAGCTTCGTAGATTATAACCGGTACAAGGCTATGATGATGATATTGCAAGTAGAAATACTCTAATAGGTTGATTTAAATCATTTTAGTGAGATATCCCCTTAAACCTCTTCTCTTCTTTGTTTGTGTTTTATTATCCCGTGTTAGATTTTTTCAAGAGAGAGTCTCATCTTCATCAGCAGAGCGGAAAGTATAGCAAAAACTCTTTATCGAACAGAAAATATACTGTAAGCAAGTCATCAGAGCACTATAAAATCATTCAACACCTGGTAGTTCATGTTACATTTCAGCGGCATAAACGCTTACTAGAAACTTTTAAGAAAAATTACGTTTTTAGTTTTTCATTTTCCAGAAGTGACGTAATCCGGGTTTTTATGGTTCTGGTGAATACGAGCAAAAAATGCCTGTTTTGTATAATTATCCCTTTTACGAAATTGAATGAAGTATGCGAATAGAAACAAATGATCTTTTACTAAAATTATCCCTATGAAATTGCTTATATATACTTTCAACTTTTTGCACAGAGTAAGCATATTTATCGACAAAATCATGCTAGTGTAATTTAGGATGATGATATCAGGTAAAGATCACAGTTGCTTACTGATTGATTTATATGCGTGATTTCATTCAACAGGTTAATTATCAGATATTTTCGAATATTCTGAACAAAAACTAAATGTAGATAATTCATGCATTTTAAAGCAGTCATAAACGTGGGTACCACAAACCATGAAGCAAGGTTCAGCTTTAAAATGTGTGACATGCGAAACCTACAAGGCGATTATCATACGCTAGGCTTTAATCAACAAAAATCGAAGCTATCATCTGTAAAAACACAGAACAGTTACGTACGGCGACATCAACAACAACACTTCACCGTAATGATCGCGTTCAAGTTTCGCAGTGATATACACACGCCAACTGCCCCGAGCTGTCGTGGCAGCAATCAGCGTTTCACGATTGAGAAATCACGAGAGGCAACAACACACAAATTTCCACAAAATGATGTGCGATATAATTTTGTTCTAAGCAAGATGGGAAGCGAACAAAATAACAAAAATAAAAGCTTGAGCCGTGCAGATTTGGCAGGTATGTTCCATATATAAATAGGTTGACTGCACAAATATCTTGCATATAACTAATAAGATGTTGATGTCCCTGAACACCAGCCATTTTAGTTATACAATGCTTGAATCTCTGGTAATTACTTTTTTGTAGGCTGGTGTGTGTATGTTATTATTGTATCATTCTTTTATTTCGTTTTTGTTGACTGTCAACTGTGCAATTTGTCATTTATTGGTCATTACTGTGTTTCCCTCGTTTTCATTGTGTTTATGTATCCTTGGTTTATATAGAATCGCTTTTATATTTTTACTATTGTGGAAATCAGCCTATAATCATTTCAAGTCTTGGCATGGCATTTTCTAGTGAATTAACAGAAAAGCAAACAAATACGTTGACCTGAAATGACAAATGAAACGGCAAATATGATTAACGTAAACCTCGTGAAAAGAGAATCAATTCCACTGAACGTTTTCCCAACGGATCAGCTTGTAAATTTTTACAACTTTTGCACAAATGAAAAAATGCGAAAAACCAGGAATTACTCTTATCGATTTTTTTCACGAGAGCGATTTCTATTCAAGCATATGGTTAGAGCAATTACTCAAGATTGGTATTTCCGCTTTGAAATGCGCTGCACCTTCCTTTGATGTTCCGAAGTGAGAAAGCATAAATGAAACGAGAAATACTTCCAGTGAAGTGGCAAAGTCTTCATGCCACCCTGAATATATACCATTTGTTTGCATTCCCGGTTTTTATCGATAAAGTATCTGAATAGACATGAAAAAGTGTAGTTTTGCTTTAGTGATGTAGGTATGAAATGGGTAATAAAATGTATAATCAATGGAATATACATGCAATTTGACGATCGATCAGACCTAATTATTGAGTGAGCTCTTGATATGAACTTGAAAAAGACGTTCTTGCAGCCAAAAACGCAAACTTGAAAGTGAATAGTCTAGGTTGGTCTCTTTACAATGAAAAGTCGGTAAAATTCTTGTTGAACACCTAATCGGATAATTGCTTTTGAAAACATGCTGCTGGACTCAATACACTGTGCTGACAAGGAATTTATCTATGAAAGCCGTCGTTAGTGAGTATTTCCGAAGTTACGTGCAATAAAACTTTCACCTTTGTAAGGTACTTTCACCCGCCATGCACAATGTGCAGCCGCAGCATGGCAGCGACAAGGTAGCGTGAGAACTGTGGAGTCATTGCATTGTTCAAGGTTAAATCCAAGCAGAACCTGACTACAAAACCTAATCATAAACCATAACTTTAACTCTTTAACCCTAAACGTAATACCCAAGCCGTAACCCCAAAACCCCAACTCAAAAATCCTACCGTTAAACGTAATTTTCATCAACAACGATTTTCACACATATATTTGTTGCCAGTACATGGAATCTAGTCCACGAGCATATTTCCAACGCTATTTTTGGAATTAGTGTTCAATTGATTTTTGATCCTCTTATCTTGTTTAGCAGCATTTCCCTGTTTCTAGGAAAGAAATTATTGGAGAGCAGTCCATTTCTGGCGACACATCCTCACGACCCACTTGTCAATGACTTCCTGAAATGGAGAGGAAGATTGTCGTTTTCAGTGAGTTCAGTTGTTACTGTTGTTTTATGAAAACTGTGACTTAATACTCAGCAGCAATATACTCAGTAATGCGTGAAAAATCAAACAAAGGAAATACCTATTTTTTATCAAATGGAAAACTGAAGGTCATTCACGTCATTTTTCAATTGAAATTATAACAAAAAGTACTTTTCCTAGATTTTTATTCATTCATTCAACTCATCTTAAATCAAGTAATTTAATTTGAAAAGAAACGTGTCTGCGAAGGTAATGGTCGCAATAGCTTTACGTGAAAATTAAGTTATGTCAAAAATGAATTTTCATTTTTTTTTCATTATTATAAGATTAAGGGTGTCCACCTAATGATGCTAATGTAATATTTCGACAAAATAAATATTTTTTTCAATTTGTGGTAGCATTTTGGTGACTGGTTCAGGGTTAAAGTAACGTCAATTTAGATGTTTTTACTGCTGTATTGTCTTTGCGAATGCTGGATGTTGAAGTTTTCATTTCGCTAAAATAGTTTGAAATCGTTCTGTGTTCAGAAATCATAATTGGGCGAAGTTGTAACCTTTATTTGCCCTATGATATTTCTTGAAAACATCCCCGAAAAAGTGTGTTTAATCCTTTATATCCCGGGCCCGCCAAAATTTTGGCGCAGGTTTCCAACGCTATAACTCGCCAGCTTATAAGAGCTAGAAAGCTTTTCAAACCATCTACGGATTCAGAAAGACTTGAAGTTGAGATTTAAAAAAATTTTTCGTTTTGGGTTTGGGGTTCTCTGGGGGAGACGTTACAAGTGTGGGGGGGTGTTTGCGTTTTTTTGGCTTATTTTACGCGGTCCTGGACGCCAATCCAATGAGGCAATTTTTTCGCTCAAGTTTTTTTTCTAAACTAGACATCTGAGTCTTTAGAGCCCTTGATTGGCTTCTAGCATATCTGTAAACAAAATTATGCCACAAAAAAACAAAGCGTGGTCAAAATTTCTACCCCTGCAAAAGGAAACCTGGGGTGAATAACACCAAGTTTATATCGGACAGTAACTCGCCGCCAGAATAGGCAAGAGAGCTCAAGCCCTCTAAGGACTCCTGAAGACTTGTAGTTTAAACTGCAAAAAAATTTCAGTGTGCCTTGTCGGCATTTTTGGCCATGTTTACATAATCAAAGGATGTTATGGCAGGTCTCTCAAAACATTGGATGACTTCAACATCCCGTGGGAGTTCGACAATCGAGCCGAATTTGTGGCTCAAAGCATTATTGGATATGGATTTTACGCTGCAGGACAAGTCTTTAGGGGGTTTGATGGAGTTTCTAGCGTTTCTGGTTCAAAAGTTATGGCCAAACGTCCGGAAATTTATTAGGGGAATACCTAGTAATTCCCTAGGGCAGGGTTATTCAATTATTTTAAGAACGGGTCCAGTTGGAAATGTCAAACTTTTTGGAGGCCTGGTCACTCCCATAAAATCATGTAAATGTGAAATATTTTGGATTTTTCTAACAAGAAAATACGACATGGTATGACAAGTGAATACGACTATACATAGATATTCAAAATCCTGCAAACGAATACAGATGCTTACAAAAGTTTCTTGCCTTATTTATTGTTCTGCTGGTGGGAGCAATGGCACTTTGTGCTTTTTGGCAGTCACCTAAATTTTTGTTCCAAGATAGTGAGCAGAAGGTAGTGGTGAAGGTTTTTACTCGTCACGCAGATGCGAAACTTGTTCTTTATGAACTTCTTTTTTGAAAGCGCGTCGGTCAGTAGTCAGTGACGTAACTAGTTGTTTGATCCAGGAGGGAAAACGTAGCTGGAATGGATTCACTGGTCACTGCATGTGGGTCGCTAGCAACACTCAGAAATAAAACGGAGAAATGAAGGTGATTCCCGATGTGGATGGCTACACTAAAACTTTAAATCACCAAAAAGTACTCCGAAAAAAGCAAAAACACTACTGAAAACCCAAAAAATACTAAAACCGAAGTTTAAGCTAAGTGGGGGCCGAGTTTTGCATTTACTGTAGCTTGCAGAAAGGGACAATTCGCCTCTCCAACAGCACCACGTAGACCCAAACAGTAAGAATTTCCACTGACAAGCTGCGAGGAGTGGAAAAATGTTTGGAGATACCTTCCTGTGACAACACATTTTCAGGTGTACCATGAAAAACATTTATTTCACTGCTGCATTCTATTGGAATTCAATAAATTCCAGTTTAATTTTGGCTGCATCCACACCAGCGGTCTGAAGCTGTCGGAGCTCCGCTCCTCCACTTTTATCAATGAATGCAGTGAATGATGGGTCGTTGTTTACAAACATAAGCGAAGATGCCTAGCAGAGCTCCGGAACCTATAAAAGTTTCACTACATCTTTGGTCCACACATGCGAATGTGTCTTTTGCTTCAGTTGAGAATTCGGTAATGCAGGCTATGCCTCTGAAAACGGGTGTGAGGGCGCAGGCCTTGTCTTCGAAAAGAAAAAACACCAAACTTTCAACAGTGTTGGTGATCAACTTTTCAACAAGTTGAATATGTATGGAATCTTCTTGCTTTTATTTTCCCCAAATGCCTCGGAAAATGACTTAGTGCGTTTTGAATGACATGTTTGAAGATATTACTTTCTGAAAAGGGCGAATAGTAGTGATCAAATCGAGAGTAGTATCCTTTTCTCCTTACAGTTTTACATTCAGGTCGTTGAGGTGTTATGCTACGTCAACCAAAAATCCAACAGATTCCCTTTCTTTATCATTTCCGAAAAATGCGGCAATGCCTTGGCTTTGCTTCATATTTTGTTGACTTCCCGCAAATAAACAAAGATTCTTTCCTAAAGAAACAAAATCTTCGCAAACTCTTCCCTGACTCAAGCATCTTTCATAATTGTGCACAAGAAAATTTGTGTAATTGCATTATTTTCGGAATGAAAAGGTTTCATCGCTATTTTCTAGCCGCGAATCCACTATTTTCACCAGGATAGACATTGTAGTGACGAATAATAGTTAAACAATTATCACGAAACAATTATCACGATAAACATAACAAGTCCAACTCAGGTGTGCGCTGCACTGCATTATAGCTGAACAGCTTGATCGACAATCACTGTCTCATACAGTTGACGAGGTATTAATTCTTTAGAAGTACCACCAAAAACGCAAGATTTTGAGATAAAAACTATTGGGTATAGAATAAACATTTGAGAGGCTGACGAGGTCCGGCCGTCACCACCCAAAGGTCCGGATTCAGACCGCGGTCCGCCATTTGAGCAGTCCTGCCCTAGGGGATTACTAAAAAATTTCCGGTCTTTTGACCATAACTTTGGCACCAGAAACGCCAGGAAGTCGATCTAGGGCTTCAAAGATTCATACCACAGCATAGAATCCAACCAAAGTTTGAGTCACAATTTCAGCTCAATGTCCGGGCGATGACGTCATAAAAGAAAAACCAAAAAGCTTTTTTTGAGTGCAAACTACAAGACTTCACGAGGATTGAATAGCTCTGTAGCATAAGTGTCTGGCGAGTTATCGCCGGGCGCGCAAGCCGCCAATGGGACACTCGTGCTTTTTCTGCAGTTTTTGGATTTTGTGCACAACGGGGTTTTTGGGCCATAACTCTGGTTCCAGAGATGCTAGAAGTCAATCAAGGACTCTGAAGACGCGGATGATCGTCTAGTTTCGAAAAAAATTGAGCCAAAAAATGGCACATTGGATTGGCGCCCAGGGCCATTTAAAGTGGGTCAAAAATTCAAATTAATACCTTCTTTGTGACGTCACCAAGAGAAAACCTGATCCCCAAATCAAAAAACGTTTTAAATCGAAACTAGAAGACTTGCTGAATCCGTAGTTTGAACAGCTCTCTAGACCAATCAGCTTGCGAGTTACAGCGTTTTAAAGCATTTTAAACGTGTGCCAAAATTTTGGCGGGCGCGGGACTTCAAGGGTTTTAAACAAAACGTTTGTACCTGTTGTTACCGTGCGTTCGTTCTATCCAAATTTAGCGTTATAACACCCGCAAAAGATGTTTAGGCATACCACATGTTTATCTTTACATAAAATCAGAATGGGCTTATGGTGGTGATATGCTTTCTTTGTTCAAAATAATGTGCATAATGGAAGGTTTGGTTTTTGTATAAAAATGCTTTTTGCATACGTGATTTTAGGATGTTGAGCCTGTTTCAACCACATCGAACTTTCCACCAACAAATAGCATCTTTCCAGGTAATTACAAAAATATTCACTGTTTCTTGCATAAATTAGAATCAAAAAGGATGCTCTGTGATCTGTTGGTTGTTCGAAGTTGGTTGTTCAGACGTGGACCGTTTTAGTTCTAAATGATCATTGAACTGTGTTATTTTTTAAAGACCACCTCAAAACTTTCACTTTTCAAATAAATATTTTTGGAGCGGATGCAACACTTTATCAGTTATTTCAACAACATCTGAAACTGAAATGAATATAAATGCTTTGGTTGCAATTTGCAAATAAAAAGATTTTATCTTTGTTGTAGCTGTGTCATATAACCTGACAAAACATATTAAAACAGAAGAGAAATATTTTTGTAAACTTTTGTTTTCTCGCTAAATCTGCTTGCTCGATTTTTCAGCATTACCGAGACGGCCTGCTGGGCAAGGTAGTACTTGGACTGGTGCTGATGATGTTCTCCAACCTACCTTACCTGCCGTATTTAGTTCACCTGCCATGTAAGAACTTTTGTTTTCCTGCCCTAATATTTAAAAAATATATATGACAACGTGACAAACCCTTGATCAGTCCAAGCATTTTACATAGGAACAAAAGAAATAGATAATTCTCAAAAGTTTCTTGAAACAAGACCTCAACCTGAGTTCAAGTTCAATATTTATCTTGAAAGGCAGTGAGAGAAAATTTTGAAGTTCAGTTCTTTGATTGCTGTTGGTTTCTTTTAGTGTACTTTTGAACTAAAAATTAATATTCTGTGGACAGTGGCTTTCAAGGAATTGCACTCTTATTCGAACTATTTTGGTGTTTTTCCCATTTGTTTCTGAAAATGCAGAAATAGCAAAACGGGAAGTAAGAACTGTTTTTAATTTTATGAAATAATTTTGACAGTTTCGGAAACCAGCTGCGAACAAGGTCGATCCAATCTGTTGAATGAAACGTGAGAGAGGACTTTTCCAAACACGCAAACGATACGTGTGCTCAGAGAAAATTCTAGTGCAATAAATCATAATTGTTACTGGTGAAGTTGCAGGGGTTAAGGGCGATTGTATAAGATTCAAGCCTCAAAAAAGTCAAGTAACTCTTAAACACTAGATTCCACAATTGGAAAGGGTGGATTTGATTGGTCGGTAGAGATTTGGGTGATATTCAGTAATATTTATCGTTTCCAATCTCAGGGTAAAGTAAGGTATTTGGTTGAGCACGTTTTTTACGATGTTTCTGTTACTGCTCAGTTTGATCGTGTACATCAGGGAGTCTTATAATTTTGTCTGGTTATGTTTGCTAATAACATTGCGCTGATTCCGGACGATATAGGCTACGAGTTACCACAAGAGCATGTTATGTTCTGCAATAGGGCTGAAACTTTTTTAAAAGTACAATGTAATTTTTTGAGCAGAAACATAAGATTGAGTTTGAAAATAGTTGTTTTTTGAAAAGTCCAGTGCGATTGCGGTGATGTAAGTAATTCTTGCTTTAGTCATTCTTACACAAATGTGCTAGATCTCCAAGTATCACATTGTTTTAAACTCTGTCTTGTTTTACTAACAAGTACCTTTTTAAAGTTTGGTAAATTACCGCATTTCTTTTAGGCGAAAAATAACTTTTGCAGTTGCTCTTATATTTTATTGATTAGAGTTTTGCATTCACGTGTATTTTATTATTCAAAACATTTGGAAAATGCACCTATGTTTCAAATAATAAAAACAAAAATCACAATATCAACATCAACACTGCCGAGGTCTTTCATGGTTGTCGACAGGCAATTCCATGAGATGAAAACTTTAACAGGCAACAAATGACTTGTCCTAGTTTTGTGCCAGAGAAGGATTTGTTCTGATGCAAGTCTTTTGAAAAATATCCCCTACATCAGCAAAATTATATTCCAGAAATATCACCACCAAAGATTGGCATTGGTTCCTTGCTAACTTGTCGCTAACATTTCAGTTTACTGTATAAAATGTACATTATCAAAACTTAATGCAGATCTGTAATTACATTTTTTTGAAGGAATCCAAATGTTAATATAGCTCCAAATGGAAGGAGACTACTTTCAGATCATCCACGAACGCCCCACAACATTCCTCGAATGGCAAGCACAAACGAGAGAGTAAGAGCTTCGTAAAATTAATGGGAACATTTTTAAGTAGTTCTTTGTTTGCTATTGGAGAACCTGGATGTCCATTTAAAATGTAGCTTTCGTCATGTCACATATTTGTTGATTTGTTTGAAAATTTTGAAAAATAAAAGCCAGATCTAATTTGCTTGTAAAAAGGTTTCCTGACAAGCGTTACATTAATTTCATACTTAATCTCTTCCTATGGATTGATCATTGTCATTTCATCTACATCGATTTTCCTATTTCTCTTGCCCGGTCATCGACACCGTTTTACTTCATCATTTTAATTAACACGCCTTTGTAACCGCAACTGCTACAAAAAATTTAAAAAAATAGTTGACACAAAAAATAGTTGAATTACTCCGTAAACTGTACGTGCGTATCCACGAAGAGAAAGGTAACAATGCGAGGGTTCGTGAAACAAAAGCATCTTTTCCAAACATATCTCGAAAACAAAGGTTATTGCGACTTTAAGCATCAAATCATTTTAGCGTAATAAACGCTTTCATAGTTATGTCTGCACCGTCTTGCAGATATATGTAGGCATATAGAATTCTGTAGATTTTTACTCTTCTGTGCAGTTCGACTTGTATTTCGCAGGGGAGGATGCCTCGAAGACCTTGCGGTCATTCTCCTCCCCCTGATATCTGATTTTTTCAGGTGTAGAGCAAAAATGTCTGTCCATCTGATTTAAGCCTGTAAAAACGAAGCGAGACTTTATCACAATAGTTATTCTACATTTTATTACAGAGACGCCTGCCGCAAACAACTGGAATAGCAATGCCGCCAGCTCATGGAATGTCTTCTTCCGCGCAACGCAAGCGTATTCTTCCGAGCGTATATAAGCAATAAATAAAACATGGCTTTCCAATACGCGAAATCCAACATTTGCTATTTGACAGAAACTTGTCAAAAACGGAAAAAACGTGAACAATTGAAGATGCGTTTTTGAAAACAAAATTGATGCTTTTGAACGCACGCTCCGTGCCAAACGCCAGAAGAAAGATTTGCATAAACACTAATATACCTGGAAATACCCGATGCAAAATTGTTCTATGCATAGATGTTTTGCAGTTTGACACTAAAGCAGGTTCGGAAATAAAGCAAGAAAATATCAGCTTTACACAAAGACGTTCAGGCCTTTAAAGTTCAAGAAAACGGAGATCGCAACATCAACCTATTCACTTACCAATCTTACTGATGATGCATATCTCTCTCATGCGTTTTTGTTATATTTTTCTTTTCATAGTAGATGCATAGACTTTATTGGACAATTCCTTCAAAAGCGCTCTCTTTCAACTATTGTTTCAACTCAAGCTAAAATCATTTCACCAAATGCGATTGCTTGCCAATGTTGCTAGCAAACCTGTGCGCTCTTGATACTCTACTTTTACTTTGCTTTCTGAAGAAATTTGTGAATGTTGATAAAAAAAACCCGCGATATACCATAACTGATTTCATTTTGCACAATTCTGTGAAAATAAAGCGTTGTACAAGAAAACTTCAAATTGAAAAAAACGCAATAAAACAAATTTTTTATTACAGTTACCCAAATCCTTTATTGTGCATAGTTTGAAATTTACATAGAAATTTACAAATGAGGATGGTCTACATTAAATTATGAACATTAACTGCACGGTTTTGCATGTACTTTATGTGCTAAAAAAAGCGTGGGTCGTTAGAGGACGCTCGCCGAGTTGAGTAACTGTTTATTCCTCCTATGTCGCCGTTTTGCGTCTGCGAACAGGATGTTGGGACAGACCTTCGTCGCTTTGCAGTCTCGAACAGTCGTAATAGAGTAAGTTGTTTTTCTGTTTTGCCGCGCTCAGTACGATAAAAGTACAGCTCGGGTAACAAGAACTTTAGTAATGTTTCGGTCCTCGTGTGACCAAATTCTGCTAACCAAGTCAGAGTGTTTCTGTTGACCGAAAAGACCAGAGATCTTATCTGTGGAACGTACACTATTTTTGGTATCTACGTTTTGTTATGTGTCTCTTTGGAGAATTTAATCGAGCAGTTGCAGCTTGCCAATCGGCACTGAAGTAATACCTTGATCGCAATCGGGCGTTTGAGATGCATGTTTGAATTTACTGTAAATAGCCGCGTTGTGCGCTTGTCGTTAATTGTCTGTAGCGCGCTCAGCTATCGGTATGAAGTTTGCTTGCTCAGTTAGCTGCGCTGGCAGAATGCTTTTAGTTTGTTTCTGTTGTGTTTCAGAAACCGTGTTGACCAGCACTCGCCGCTGAAGCTTGTTGTTTGTTGGATTTACTAACAAAGAATTTCCTGAGAGTTTTCGACTCTGTTGGACATTGCTGTAGGGAACAAGAGACTACAGTCCAGTTGATGTGCGGATTCGTAAGGGCCAGGTTCTAGGCGAAAGATTGTCAAGGCGCGTTTCTCAAAATTCTGCGGACTAGCTCCCCCACGGCTCGCAATTAAAGGCTAGTTGCCGCAACATGCTATATTCTGGGACGTTCGAATAACAAATACAGTTCCCTAATCTTGGTCCTTGAGTCACCACCATCTAGTTTCGATCGCATATAACAAGAGTACTGTGAACAATACGGTTGAGCTGAATTTTAATGACTTGCACTTTTGCATTCAAATTTTCGTGAGTTTAGTAATTCGCACGCGCCTACAGCCATTACATGATTTTCACCACTCTGTATCCCGTGGTATTAGTACCCATCTTATTGGTAGTGGTGAGGCCAAAAGCTTGCCTTGAATTCTGAGTTACTTTGAATTAACAGATATATACCCTGAGGTTTCGCACACAATAATTTGTTGTGCTGCTAACATTGTAACTGAGTAAAAAACGTATGTTGTTTTCTGATTAGAAGTGCCTACCTATTTACAAACTGCAGTATCTTGGGCCACGGTACATGTGGACAGAAAGTCACATCACAACTGTGAGACGATGTTTGGAGAAGTCCCCAAGGAAATCCACAAGACGTTTGTCGTGAGAGACGCATCTTTCACGGCATTCAGTTATGCACATAATGCGCAAGGATTTTCACCTGTTTTCCGTTTAAGATACAGATTTTACAAAGAAAGCTGAGAGATTTTGGGCAAACCATCAGTCAGAGAATCGAAGACCACCCTGATTCCTTGGAAAAGAGGTTTATGAAAGTTCAAATACGGAAAAATGTGAGGAGGGCCAAGTATGTCAAAAAAGGTACAGATTTCAAATGTTTGCACTGAAACACATCAGACGTGTTACTCCTGTTAGCTGGTATTGCAACCAACCGCGGTGAATATTCTCTTTTTGTTCTATTTTCGTCCACTGATTTGAAATTTTGAAGCGTCGACGCCATCAGCGGTTTAGCCGCTGCTCACTCAACTGAAACGAAACTCGCATTTTGCAGGGTAAAACAACTTTAGAGCTATGTTCACATTTCACAAGTCAATTTTTAACCACTCTTTCTTTCACTCTTTTTTAAATACCTATTACGCATTTTACCGATGATTTTGATATCCATTTTGCCGTTGATTTTGACAGAAAAATTTCAATTACCTTTTTTTTCTAAAACCAGACTAGATTGTGGTATCTCCAACAAAGTTTGATAAAACATAGTTTGTACAAAAAGCTTCATCCTATCTGTGTGATAAACTGCCGACTGGTAAAACAAAACGCAAAATATGTTGCAATAGGATGTTTCAAAATACTGGAAAAGTTTGGATCAGTGGTTCTTAAACTGTGTGCCACGGCACTCCGGTGTGCCGCGAGAGATCCTCAGGTGTGCCGCGGAACTTTTTGGATTTTTTGAATATAACAATCAACTCGTATTACAATTAGTCATTCAGGCAAGCATGCAAGACTTGAATGCACACTATCCATTAGAGTCTAATTGATAACTGATAATAATGTGGTATTTTCATACAATGTGGCATTTTCCTATTGCCTTGCCGATGTCGTAAGGGCTATTGTCACGTTATGATTGGATTTTCACGTTGTAATTGCTGTGTAGCAATGTAATTTGAAACAAGACGTCCCACCTTTCACCATGTTGACTTCAACGCTGAGCTAGACTAACAGGAAAGCAATTGTATTTCGTCTGATTAAAATGCTATGAAGATAAGCTTTCAAGAAATGTTTAGTTGAGTAGTTAATCCATTTGGAATCAATGAATCAAGCAATCGTTTTACCAAAGAGGAAGTGCAGCTCGTCATGGGAGCCCGCAGGGGGCAAAGTGGGCAAAACGTGGAGAAAGAACCAAAATTTTCCAGAAAACCTGACGTCAGTAGCTTAATTCCAATTAATTGATTTATTTCTTGCAGTGACACTTTATTTGCCGCAATGACACTCACACTGTACAAGACAACAGGGCAATTGCAATACCCCCGAAAATTTCAAAAGCTTTTTCAGATGTAAGGTACAACAACAAGTTACCATCATTTCCTCCCCGAAAATAGTGCAACATCATGTTACGATCATTTTGCCCCACGAAAATATCAGCTGCTTGCGGTCCTGTGCCTGAGTGAATGGCTTATTCAAAATAAACGCTTATTCAGGCTTCTTTTCGCGCAGTACAAAAACACACCGTGGCTTGTTATCTATGCAGGCTTGTGAGAATACAGCTTAATCGTTAAGATTTATTTTTGACTTCTGAATAAATACAAAGCTGCATTTGGTGTGGCAAGTTTTTGTAAATTGTCTGGTCATTTTCTAAAACCCTTCATGGTTTTCTAACTTTAGTAAGTTGTGCGAAAGTTGTGTCTACTTCTCATTGCTTGAATGTTTTGCGAGGGCGTCTTACTTTCTTGTTTTTTCACCGCTAATGTTGTTCTTGCCGTTGATTTCTTATATTGTGACTTGCTTTTAGAAAGTGGTCAAAATGGATATTAGTCAGTTTATGAACAGAAAAAGCATTTCTGATAGCCAAATATAGAAAACATGCCACACTAGACATTGAGAAGTGAGGTTCAACGAGCACAGGCTGATGACCAGGGACATCGGAGAGTGGTGGAATATTACGGAGCACTGCCCCCTGCCCTTCGATAAGGGGGGAAACGGTTACATTGGTGCCTTTTCATAATAGTATGATGGGTCATTTCGTTATTTACACAACGACTTGAAACAAAATTATTGCAGCTATTCGCACATCCAGACACATTCAGAATGGTTTCCTATAAATTTTTTTTAATTTTTGAGGTCAACATTGCTGCTGAACAGAAACAAGTACAATTGATAACGATTTTTTTTGCTTTTTATAAGTTTCCATTGCGCTCAACTCTTTTACTGCATCCCCTGCCGTACCGCTTCTCCGGCGTTCCTGCCAATGACATCAACACAAACTTGGTTGTGGATATTCCAGGTCAATTTAGATTCGGATGCCTGCAGATTGCAATGATAACGATATTGAATTATACATCAGTTCAGCAAAAGCTGTAACGCATGACAGAAAATGCACTCTTTTGGGAAACTGGTATGCAATTCCACCTGAATATGATTTTTGAAAGAATGCAAATGGAGTGCGTGCTTTCAGGGGACATTATTTCCGGTATACAAAGGGTAAAACTTTCTATGAACGTCCATTTGTCAGCAACCTGAGAACGTTAAAGAAAAATGTCGATATTGCCCCCCCTGGAAACATTTCTGCGGACGCCCATGCAGCTCATTGATGTGCAAAACGACCCGTTTTTTTCAAGCATTGTTTCCCCCAAACAGCTTGAATGAGTTTTGGCGATGTGCTTACAAACCCTATTCAATGATCGGTTTCAAAGCCATCAAAATAACCTTTCCATTTCCATCTTCGTGGCTCTGTGAATATGGATTTTCTGCTCTGACAGAAATCAAAAGCAAAAAACGAGAGACTTCTTGGAAATGACGACTAAATGCGTGTGTGTTTGGCAACAACGAAACCTCCTTTCAATCTTTATTTGTTCCCAAAAACAGGCACACCAATCGCATTCACTTTTTAAAAGCAACTTTGTTTTGTAGTAAGTGTGCCACGATTTTTTAAATGTTTTTAGTGCGCCTCAAGCTAAAAAGTTTGAGAATCACTGGGTTGGATCCTTAACTTTAAATTATAACTCAATGCATCTGTAACATAAACGCAAGATATTTCAATAGGTAGGGGGGATGAATCACCCACAGGCATAAAGGGTAAAAATCAGAATACATGTAACTCAGTTAATTAATTGAAGGCAAAATTTATACATCAACATTCATATTGCATTTCCAGCTTCGAGAGATCGCATGGGCACACCCTGGCGAACGGTGACAGCACAGTTCCGACATTAAAAACTAATTTCAAACAATTTTGGGGGGCGCCGTTCGTAAAAATATTATATCTGACAGATTTAGCACAAAAGATGCTACCTCTGCGCATATTTAGCTTTAGATATCTCTGCGCATATTCAGCTATCTCTGCGCAGAGATAGCTATCTCTGTACGCCATTTATTATCTCTGCGCATAGATATCTATCTCTGCGTGCATTTAGCTATCTCTGCGCGTATTTAGCTATCACTTTAGTTACCTTTCTCTCCGCAGAGATAGCTATCAGACATAGCTAGAAACGAAGGATGCAAACAGTAGACTAGCTTTTGCCAGGATCACTGAAGGAGAAGACAAATTTTTCTTTAAAAAGGACGCATTGCACCTTGTGTTTGCAACTTGAGTTGCTTTAAATTTATCACGTTGACTTCGCATTTCAGTGCAGGAATGCTGGTTACGTTAAGTAATAAGTAGGCTAGGTATTGCAGCTTATAACATATGCGAACGTATGCATCGTTCTTTTCTTTGATTCTCGAAGCAGTAGGGCTTAGTGTGATAATGCTACTAAAGTGATGTGTGTTGCCAACGTTATTTTCGGGCAAGAACGCCTAACCGTGCAGTTCCTTCTTATGTGCTTTTTCTATGACAGCATTATTGTCTTTAAAAAACGGTGCTCATCTCGAAGCGAGCACTTCGCTTTCAACGTGCTCCTGCTGTGACAGCATTCTCTTTGCGCATCTGAAAGCACTGAGAGGCGGTGAGCTGCGCCTGGTGAGAACAGTTGGAATAGTCAGAGTTGACGAGATCCTCTTTGAAATATTAAGCAAAAATGGCACTAACACTGAGACCACCACCACAAGTTTACTGTAGCACATGGTCCGCACAAACCAATGATATTATCAAATCAGTATAATTTAGACCTGAAACCACCTAGCTTTATATGACACCAAGCAATTCATGCCTTGCAGTATCCTAGCTTTTGTCTGGATTACTGAAACAGAACACCAAGTTTTTCTTCAGACAGGATACCATGTTTTCTATGGGGCGCCGTTCGTAAAAGTATTATATCTGACAGATTTAGCACAAAAACTGCTATCTCTGCGCATGTTTAGCTTTCTCTGCGCAGAGATAGCTATCTCTGGGCGCATTTAGCTATCTCTGAGCAGAGATAGCTATCTCTGCGCTCATTTAGCTATCCCTGCTCAGAGATAGCTATCTCTTTGCGGATTTAGATATACCTAAATGTGTGCGGAGATAGCTATCTATGCGCAGATATAGGTAAATGCGCGCAGAGATAGCTAAATGAGCGCAGAGGTAGCTATCTCTGCGCAGAGATAGCTATCTCTGCACAGAGATAGCTATCTCTGCGCAGAGATAGCTATCTCTGCACAGAGATAGCTAAATGCGTGCAGAGATAACTATCTCTGCGCAGAGAGAGCTAAATATGCGCAGAGATAGCAGTTTTTGTGCTAAATCTGTCAGATATAATATTTTTATGAACTGCGCCCCATACAATTAGTTTTTGCAGACCATCAATCTGGTAAAACAACACAGACGTCAACATGCACTATTGGCGAATGAAAAATCTCACGTGATGGCAAGTACAATAAAGCACATTCAAATACACAAAAAAGCTCCACGTTTGCTGGACGCTTCCGTGGAATCAGCCGAAAAGGTTCTGTATTTTTTTTGCGATGATTCAAACTTTAAAATTTCTGTATTCAAGTAACTTGTCTCCACACGGGAGAGAGACATTGTGTCAACACCAAGACCCGTATAACGATTGTCAAACTGAACAACGTTTGTCTTAACAACGTTGCCACACAAAAATGAGACCAATTATATACGAAAAAAATGCAATTACTGCATAGTGATAATCACTTTGTCTGATCGGCAAAGTTGCTGGACATTACATTCTACAGCCAATTGCTAGTGTGCTGCGATTGAGGCAGAACGTTTGCTCAAATTTTGATCGATAACATGATTTGGAGAAATGCATCAGAAATGTCAACAGAACGCATTAGACACGCACTAGGTTCAGCATCTGGCAACGGTGGCTTGTAACTAACTTTTGATCAAGCTTGCGCAGCTGAAAAATTAGACAAAGTGGAAATCCTAGACGTTAATCATTGCATAACTACTGGACATAATTTTTGGTTTGTCACTACTCTTCATAAAACCCACAGCGGAAAGGTGTCAGTTCATAAGGAAACACCACCACCCAGAGAGAATATTTAGGTCAATCTTATTTGGCTACGCTGTTTGCAACTCGTTTTCGGCTGGTTGATTACGTATGTCAGAATAATGATTAACTTTAACCTTCAGACCAAGCTGTATCTTTCCGTGTGGAGTGCGCAACATTCCTTACAAATACAATACTTACAACGTCCCGTTCGTCCTTAATCTAGTGATTTTGTTCACGTTACACTTCATCAAGAAACGTCCAACATTACAAGGAACTTGAACTTTTCCCGGAGTCAGCTAATTCGCTATTTTGCAATTTTACAAAAAAATGTGAGTGACGACGACAAAGCTGCATGTAAACACAAAATTTCAAAAAATTGGGATTTGATAGATATGGTCAAGATAATCACTGAAAAATACCTAATAGAATAACCGACATGATCTGAATTTGCTTGGAAGCATTTTATGCTTATTTCTGTAATATTCGAACGTCCATTTTTGAAATTTTATTACGAATCAATTGCGCACATTCAGCTGAGCAGATTGACACGAGCACGTCGTGACGCATCTCTCGGCCGTTACTGCTTGCAACATCAATATGATTGCGTTCTTCTCATCGCTGTCATTCAAATTGCTGTGTATTCATTTGCTATCTCTGCAACATGGCGCACGTTCAATCCAAGTCATTTCCCGCAAATCTTATTGCATTTCTACCTACAACACCATTACTCTCAACGAGTGCTATCGCGTGTTGCGGAATGCATATTGCTGTGGTTCATAGCCGGGTTAATGATTCACTCCAAGGTGAATGAAATTTTTGCAAGGGTGAATGAAAGAGAGGGTGAATGAAGCGTGAATGAAACTTCTGTTCCTACTTTTTTGTGTGTCATCTGGTAATATGCATTTGTGTTTTTCATTTTTTACCCCAACACAAGAAAAATCCTGAATGAAATATTGAAGCGTTCTATCTTTGCGTCTTCAACAGTCAGCAAATTATCACTTCAGAAAAACAGTACCATAGTGCAATTAACTGCGTATATAACGTAATGAGGATAGAGTTCACCCAGAGATGCCATGCTTTATTCACTCGAGTGGTAGGCACTCTGCTTTGCTCTCTGCATGAGCGTCCTGCAGGCCTACTGTACTCCTGTGCAAAGGATATTTGTTAGAATTTCAGTACTTTCGAAAGATTCAATCACAATCTCCAGTGAAAATCAGACGCCTGAACACTTATCACATTTGACCTATCAGCCGAAGTGCAGGCCTAAGCAATCGAAGCAGTGGCCTATTTGCGATATTTGTTTATACCAGTTTGTTATTAATTCCAACATCTAATATGCGTTTATATCTCAAAGTGTACCTGCAGAATGTCTACGAAAAACGTACACAAAAAGCTTTGTATTGATCAAGGTATAAAAGGAAGTCATCGTCGAGAATGAGTTCCCTTCAAAAATTAAAAGGTTGAAGTGGGATCATGATTCTACTTGGCTTGAATCAATCAACTATGGATTTTTTCTTCTCAGACCAGCAGGGAATAATCATCAAGGCCTGGGCCGTCTGCCCAATGCATGTTTTGCTATTTAAATATAGCAACCATTTTTGGGTTTGTTAAAACTGTGGAGTCATTTACAAAACAAATACGGCATTCATCAAAAAAAGTCCTCGCAATTTTGCAAGCAGTGGCATGAAAATTTGTGCAAAAATTGAAATTCCCTCTATTCATCAGTCGTAAATGACTGTGTTAGTAAAGTCCTCTTCTTTCCTCTTTTCAAGTAGCACTTGTGTTGATGAAACGAAAGAAACATTTGGCGACGCTGAATCTGTAATCAAATCATATTTGAAGATCTTAACCAATTTGCTACGGTGGATAAAATAAAGCAAAAACTGTGCTATATCACTGAGTGTTCGATGTACTATGAATATTGGCACATCAATGCAGCAATCGGTGGTAGGGGCTAACGAAATTGAAAAAAGGCCTTCTCAGGAAACCTACACACGCTGCACGAGTCGGGAAATGAAGAGTTTAAAGCAACCCAAAATTTGATTACGTTTACCTGGAGCATGTGACATCCGTTATTTCCGGAACAAATATTTTTGACTTCCCGGTGTCCATTTTCACTCACTTTCACAACCAAATCGCATCTGCGCAGCGAAACACACATAGCACACAATTTTTATACATTGTATACACAAACAACTGTTTTTCTAGAGGGAACTTCTATTTGTGAGTCATGGTGCAGGAAGGCTCTTCAAATATAAGGTTTCCCATGTCGTGTCTGGTGCAAAACGTTTTGCACTAAAATCACATTGAAAATTTAGGGTAGCAGAATACACAAAATTTGCCACACATCAGGTAACCCTGGGTGGTAGATGCTCCATTTTTCTATTTATAGGCTTCCAGGGACTTTTTTTAAAATAACTCTAGCACCATTCGATTTGTCTCTGAAAATAAGGAAAAGTCTTGGAAACACTGGTTTCTATTAACGTTTTTCTAAGTACATGATATAAACAAAAAACAAACCCCAGTTTAGTGGACCACACCGGATTAGGGCTGGCATAGTGCACCCTTTACTCACACTGCAAAACGTAGTCATCACCTTTGACAACGACCCCTACCACGTCCACACACGTGCCAGTAACGATCTCTGTGCATTTTGACACATCGAGCGCTGACACTTGGAAACGATACCAAAATGTGTTTTTGACGAAGCTTCGTTGACGTCATCGCGTGATGCGACGACATGCCAGTTGGATCTCCTCGGCCATGCTTGTGACGTGCTTTCCACGAGTGAGCTGTATGGAGTATATTCAGTAGTGGTAGTTTGATCCAACTACCTTTAAGCGCAATTATTTTATTGAAAATAGCAATCTTAATCTACCATACCCTTACACAAATGCTCAGCGTATTTTTCTCACTGAGAGTTTGGATATTTTCAAAAATAATCAGCGGTATGAGTCCTAATTTGTGCTTGCGTCGAAGTAATTGCTAAATGAGGAGGAAATCATCATCTTAACGGATCACCGCTCCTTCACTAGAATGAATTAAAACACAAATGTTTGCAAGAAAGCGGGAAAGGCATTTTTTGAGGCAGAAATGAATGCTGTTACAACTGAGAACATGGATCATTGCTGGTGAAAGAAAATGGGAGCCAGGAAATTGTAGACATACCCAAATGGGAGCTATAAGTGGTAGTGGTGGATGCCTAAAAGCCTAGCCCTAGAGGTTCGCTCACAATTAAGCCAAACAAGACGAAAACCTGTCGCATGCGAATGTAGACCCCGTTCTTGGTGAAGTGCAAAAGAACCTTGAAACAAAAGTGCTGCACGCAACTGACAAGACTGTGATGGCAAAACCGTATACAGGATTGGAGCGTATCATACTTTTTCCAGTTGAATACCATGCCAGACATAAGCAACTACCAGACATATGTGAAGCATACCCATGCGTTAAGTTGCATCGTCTCCTTTTCTGCTGCGAAAATTATTTTTATCAGTAGAAGCAGAAGTTTAAGCAGTTCGCTGCAAGCAGAAGGATGCGTAAGAGAGGTAACGGTTAGAGTCGGCCCCGCAGTTAATTTACCGCAAAGCTTGTCTATGTACCAGTTTCAAAGAAAATGTGAGTTGCCTGATGTTAATTCACATCTCCAAAGGTCAAATTGTGCAAAATGTATAAAACGTGAGAAAAACCTCAATGCTGATCAGCTACGAATCTTCTCTGAAATATATGAAGGTGGTATCAAGATTAGACACCGCATATTATTGCAGTTTATGAGGTGGAGGAAGGTTTTGTAAGAAACGCATACCCTCAAGAAAAAAAATGTTCTAAACAGTGGAATTATTTGCTATGGTTTCTTAATCAAGGATTGTTGTGGTTATTCATATATTATTTTACATCTCATTGCTTTTGTTATTTGTATTTCGTCTCAACAGTCAAATGAAGAAAAACAAGATTTAACTAACGAATGTGCATGAAGACCTTTATGCAGGTTTGGCATTCCAACAGAAGATAAATTCATAAATCGAAGATCCTGGAGGCGCTGGGCCGAATGTCGACGTCCTAATGTGATCGCGAACAATATAATCTTGATTGTAACATCGATTTTCAACCAGCAAGCGATTATATAAATGTCTAATGCATTTCGTAATGAGTGGAGCGTGGGGTAGCAAGTTTCGTTTGCCAAAGCATTTCTGTAGATAATGAAGCATGTAGCTTTCTTGAAGCTTTTTGTTCGTTTGCACGATATTGATCTGAGAAGCCATGCATTTGGTGGTGAAATCATTTCCATTTATGCATGCTGGTCAGCAAACCTCTGTCATTACTTTAAACAAGTGTTTTTAAACGTTTTTGCTGCTGCGGAACCTTCCGCATATGTTTGCGCTGCTGATGGAAACCTACAGTATGCAATGATCCGAGTGTCTATATTGTTACAACCGCATAGAACTGTGGTTGCAAATTACGACCCAGGCAATTTCGTTCTTTCAGCGGAACCCCTGGCAGTCACTCGCGGAACCCCGGTTGAAAAACCCTGCTTTAAACAAATGTTGAAAAAACATTTGGTCCAAAAGCGTAAAAATATTCATTAAAATTTATTTAACAAAAACGTTTCTTGTGGATCCCATATCCAACCTTGAAGTATTTTCTGTTGCTCTCATCCATTTTCTAATTACCTTCTTGCAACGGCGCAAAACATTTGAAAACCTAGATGCAGCCCGTCTTTTAAATTGACGTGTTATACGAAATGTTTGCAACGAGTTTAGTAATACTGCAAGTGAGCAACTTGGACAGGGGCAAAGATGTCAAGTATACATGCATTTTTTGTAAATCCTTTTTGTAACGATTTTCAACCACGTGTGCCACCTCGTTGATGATATTACAGTCTGTAGATTTTGAAACCCCGTCATTAAATATCAACAACTTTCACGAATGCAAAATTATATGGAAATGCCAGTAAACACTCAAGGACAATACTAGCAAATGCTTTTTGATTGTCAATCGCTGGTCACTGTCTTTTGATTGCACGTTTCCAAGGTATTGGGTTACTCTGACCACCACATATCACTCTCAACAAGGAAATGGGCACAATGTATCTTGAGCCTATACCTTTCCAAGTTGACAGTTGACTCTAATCATGTTTAGTCACGATGATTGTGCTGGTAATGACTTCGCAGTAAAGTATGAAAAACATGAAAAAGTGTCTCACAGGTTTGCGAAGGAGGTTGTTGCTCTGCAACAGGTAAGGTCCTCACGTTTTCCCAAATGATGACCTAAACGATTCTCGAGATGAATTGAGGTTGGTGAATGGATTGCGACAACTGAACCTGATTTGTCTTATTTTTGAAACTGGGGATACATTTTTCTGTAACTTCGTTGAACAAACCTGATAATTATTTTCCAAACCCTTATTCAAATCTTCCTAACGAGAGCTCATTATTAAGGAAAGTTGAGACCTTTGGCCTAACTAGTTTTCGTTCACTGCGCTTCTGCAGCAAGACATATGCGTGGCAGGGATTTATCGGGAAGCAGAGCCTTATTACATGAATCCTTGGAGGGAAAGCAATTCAGCAATCAGCGCCTTGTCGATATTTCCAACGCCTTCTTACGTATTCAGAATTTTGCTTTTGCCAGTCTACATTCAGGAAGAAGGAGGGTGAGCACAAGAACGCAAGGTGTTAATTGCTGACGTTCAATGCATCAAACGTATCAAAAATTCCGAATGTTTATTTTGAAGGGTTGGGAACGTGAAGATTATATAACGTAGTGATGAATTTTTGTAAACGTTCATGCTACAAGGCAAAAATGCTCTACATAAGGTGAATTATTCTTTGCGGCAAGCTCGTCAACATTTAGAAGCTGAAAAGCAAGTTAATTTAATTTGGTATGGACAGTGAACTGGCAAATATATGAGTTTGCATGGGCATCGGCGGCAATTCAGTATAAAAATATTTTGTGTTGCTGCTGAAAAAAGAAATAAGGAGATAATGTTGCATTGCAACATCACTGTGATAAGTTAGGGATTATTGGAGCAAGCAGAAAACGTGAAGTAATGTGGGTTTTTGTTACTTGACATGCCACGCCGTCTCATCACGAAATCTTATGAGCGGATGCTTCCGTTGAGGCATTTTTTGTAATTGAGGAAACACCTTTGCGTTTCAGACGTTATATCTCACCTAAACGAATTCTGCAAGCAATGTGTTGGTAATAATTTCTTCATTTTTGTGTTTTTTTTCTTTCAATTTTCTGTACAAACATCAAGAGTTTGATAATTTTTTGCGTTCTGCTTATACAGCATTATGTTTCCAGAGTATAATGTAGCTAAAAAACATGATTCAGCAAAAAATCTAAGGGCAACGCCATGTTTAAACAATTTCATTAAAAATCGCCCTCAGTCATTGCTACTTTGCGAAAAACGCGTTTCGCCTGATCTGCTTCAGCGTGCACAAAATCGCATGACACAGCCAACACAACCTTCAGTTTTTGATACTCTGCCTTACCTAAGTAATGATGTAGCATGTGGTGATAACAGTGAAGTGCTCGCTCGGTCTTAAGAATACTATAAAATGTACTCGCGTCTTCATTCTTCATGCAAAATCTAGCATTCCAACAATCTATACTTGTTTGATGAACGACCTTAATCTTTTGAGGTTTCTAAAAAATAAACCTGAAAATCTTTTCGTTATCTCATGGAACTATGTATGTTTTCAGATATAACGGTTAATGCAAATTGTCATTTGCGAACAATGAATGACAAATATATCCTTGGTAGAAATTTAACTGAAACAGTAACTTCCACGTTGCAGCCTCAAACATCTGCCGCGGATTCAAGCGAAAGTCTGCTACTGTTAATAGCTTTTGCTTTGTATTGTGTGATGGCTCTAGGTGTTGTAATATTTGAACTGTTCGTCACAATAAAGATGAGGGCAGATGCTCCCCCACGAGAGACGCCGCGACGTAAGGCAAGTGCATTATAATCTGCAGGTGTTGAACTGGAAACTCTAGCTTGGCTGAGTCACTGGACAACTACTGTGCAATATCTCTTTCATTCTGTTATTCATGTAATTAACATGTTCGCAAAGACCGAGGTCAGGTTTTTCATTTGTCTTTTGATAAGTATTTCTGGGTAGTTACTGCGATGTTCATGAGGTCAAAGACTTAGGTTTTCAAGACGAGATTTGAGAGTGTCGACTTAGGCTCATGTTTCTTTTTACATATCATACGCTGAAAAAGAGAAAACCAGATTTTCTTAAGTAAATATTTCCTTCTTTCCCGCCATCATGTGTAGCATCTGAAACTGAGATAATAATTAAATCTTTAAATAAAATCCTACATTTGTAACATGTTAAAAAATCCAAACAACGTTGTCATGATAGTTGTTTTTCTTAACTTAATTTCTACTGATGCAACGCAGTTTTCAATGAAAAAAAAGACTAAAATGTAACCCTGTGTTTCTGCCTCCAACGCCCTTGTAAAACGATCTGGTTTGTCTGTTACTATCAACTGCGTTCTTTCAGAGAGTACGTGCTTTGTAATATGGACTTCGTGTCAGTTTCAAAATCGAAATTAAACTCATAGATGTTAGTCTTTCCAATTCGGGGCAGAACTTCAAAACCCGGAATTCGGGTAGCTCAGAAAAAATGGGAAATAAGGAGTTTTTTCGTGTTTTGACACTAATGTGATATTGCGCGGTAAAAATCTGTATCATTTTGAAATTTCTAGTGTTTGTCAATGCGCAGTTCATTGACGAATTATTCATTAAGTTAAACATAGTTTTTTACTGATATTCATAATGGTGACTCATGATATTCAAAGCGTAATCTCATCATTCACTCTGTTTCTGAGTTTTGTGACAAATAGTACCATGGATGAAAAAGCTTTCTCCGATTCCACTCATGCGGACTTATTTGTAAGTAAAGCATGGTACAGTGTTTCAAATTTAACGGGCCTCCTTTTGTAGCCTCAAAAAGACAAATTTCTTTTTTCACAATTTGTGATCGGATCTCTTGCTGTGCCGGGATATTTTTGTAGTTTTCATTCGCATGGGTTACATGGATTCTGTGCTTTGATTTCAAATCGTTGATTAAACTTTCGCTGCTTGAACCACCTCCTTTTTGCATAACGGAGCACACATTGCACTTTGGACTTGTTGAGCCGTGTTGTATAATAAGTGGCTTCTTACTTTCTTTGATTAACCCGGGTTTCGGGTAATAGAAAATAGCCAAAAGAATCGGATCGGTTTCGGGAAAACCCGAGTTGAAGCACTACACCTGTATTTGTGATGGTTCGAAGCGAAAGCAGTTAATCGATGAAAAAATAATTCAAATTGCGTAAAATACAGAAAATATGGCATTGAGAAAAACGTTGTGGTGTAAGTGCATCAAGTTGTCTAAGAATTGACTGTGGAGGTATTTGAAAGGCATCAGTGAAACAAAATGAAAAAATATGGAACGAAAACTCTTGCGAACTTCATGTGATTTGTTTATAGTTTTTCATCTAAAGCATTGCTGGATTCCTATTACGAACAGAGGTCACAATTTCAAAAAATTTTGCATTGCTATTTTTGGATAGTCAACAACGGCAAATAAGCATTGACTGTGGAGAAATTATATCAAGCCGTCCTGTATTAGAAGCAAATGTTTTTAGCAATTTGTTTTTAAATGACAAAAATATACATAGCCTAATAGCTAGATCACATCTGAGGAAACATTTTGTAATTCGCTGAAAGACTAAAGTTGCTTTTTATAAAAAACGTACTTTGAAACCTCCATTGACAATTTTATTCAAAGATTAAGCGAAGAGTGGTTGCTGATACTTATTTTCCACGTTGCTTGATTTCCATATTAACAACAAAATGCTGCAGCCACGTACTTTGGAATTCGAAAGTTTTGTAAAAAATAAAAATTTCCTGTTTGAACTCAACAATGGAGTGAATGAGCACTACTGCTTCATTACTCAGATGACAATTTGGTAGAATCTGAAAGAACTTATTCACCGATAAATGATGCCAGCACAATTTAAGCAAGGAATCTTTCATATTTTATTGATCTGTTTGGCATGAACTGCCGATTTTGCACCTAACAAACAACTAACGTGCAAGTAGGTATCTGGAAACAACACCTTACTTCTACAGTATGCGTTTTGAATGGCTGATATACATATACGGGACATCTTATAAAATTAAGTGCAAAGACAACTGCGGCACTACAACAACCAACATTAGTCATAGTTAAGCTTGGTTGAACGTGACTCTACTGTAGCTTAACCGAACTGTTATTACACAAAAAAAACGTCCGATGAAACCGATTGAGGTGTCGTGACCTTTGTCGCCGTTAGCCACCATGTTCTAGTCAGGGCGACTGTCGTCGTCAAAGTACCATCGAATATTGCACAACCACTGCTACGTTTAGCCAGGTGGGATCACTTTGACAGCTAAACCGAAGTGTATGCACACATGCTTTTCTCTGTGTCACCAACTTACTGACCACAGCAGTCTGCCACAACGCAAACCAACGAAATGCAAGTCAAAAGCCGAAGCTTATATTCTGCAGACAGGATAACTTGAAATAAAGGGAAATGTGTTGTAGCATGTGGTATGCATTTTCTTAGGTACGAAGAAGCGAACACTTCACTTCTGTTTTACTATATTTTAGGATTTTTACGTTTGGCTGTAGGTCAAATGAGGTAAGCAATCTTTGTTGACCTAAAATTAAGGAACATATAGTAAACGTTTCAAGTTCTTCAAAGTTTTTTTTGATTTGTTATTTCATGTAGTTAAACAGAAAATAAGTGGTATATTTTCTGCAATAAGGTTATGAAAATCAATAGAATAACATCTTCGTTTTCGAATCGATGACTATGGGCAGATAACTCATCATGAACGAACTTGTTCACAACTCACCAGGCTTCCACATAATGGAAGAAAGCTGTTTCTTGCTTGCTTTATCTCGTTGATATTTACGAAAGGATTTGGTGTCAAACAATTTAGATGTTTAGAGTAGTTGATGCATTAATTGGTGAATTAACTTGGAAAAGCTTCAACTCAGACAGTAGCTAAAATTCTACCGGTCGTGAAATCACCAAAGCATGAAAAAGAGCATGTCATAATAATAACATTCTGAAAGAACATCTGGAATTGCCTTTATTCTTCATTTGCAATGCTTCACGAATGCTGGTGAAAAATTACTTGTGGTTTGTTACCGAAAGCTGCGAGAGTCCCATTCTGGGTCAGACAGCTGAAATACCAATTTCTCTTCGGCGCGCTTACAAACATGTCTGGCATTATTCAAACACAAGAGCACTGATATGATGTCATGGAAGTTCTGTCGTGTTTATGAGGTGTGATGTGAACACAAATACGATACAGAGATGCTCATAAACTTGAGTAGACCTGGTGATTTTCTAAGAAGTGCATTGCTGTTAAAGTTGCTTATCCATTTGTTGTAAGCTGCCTTCCAAAACGTAATAACTTCGAAACAGTTAATTTAGAAGCGTAATTTCTGCTTCGCTATTGTAAATAACATTCCATATATTCGTAAATATCAGGTGACAATAGGACACAGAGATTACAAAATGAGTTTTCATTGTCTCGTTTGGTGAAATGCCTGATAAAAAGGAACTGATGATGAAGTGAGCAAGAACTGACTCCTCAATTCTCCCCTCAAAATATTGTTGTTTCCATGTATTACAGAGTTCTGAAAAACCCTTGAATAAAGCAAAAGGAGGAAATGGTTGCGAGGGCGTAGCACCAGAAAAGTTCGAACTTCTTGAAGTGAACGAGAAAAGAGAAATGTTACGGCCAAACTGCAAAGCAAAACGTCACATAAAGCAGAGTCCTGATAGCAGCGAAAAAGAATGCATAACGGTACAGCATTATTGCAACTGGCTTTTAAAAACCTAAGCACACTTTCTGCGACCTATACAGTACGTCGTTTATAGTATATGACAAAACCTGAAAAATGCGCACAGATAGTTTTTGAATATTTTATTGAATCTGTTCATTCCACCTAATTACCTGCAACTTTTTAACGCATAGTGCACCGGAGTACAGAAGTAACAGATGCTCAACACATTGTGAGAAAAAAATTCGTTTGCCTTTGATCGAAATAACTGCAACTTTCTGGTTTGCAGACCAACGAAAAGCAGCCAGTGCCCCTCTGTGCTATTAGCAAGGAGCAAATGTGAAGATCTGGTGGACGTTCACGCTCACAGCATGGGCAGTAAAAGAATTTTGCGTGTGAAAAGGGCTTGCCAGCGGTTTTTGTGGTCTGACTTTCCTCAACATTTTTCGATGAAAATTGTGTAAGAATCAAAGCATTCTTCATGTTGCGTACTTTTCCATGATGATTAACGAACAGGTATTCAGTCACCGCAAAGGCAATGTAGTCCAATGTATCAGCAAATTGATTTTCATAGGAAATCAATGTCGTGCATTCTGTGAGCATCGTCAGGTCTGCAATCTTAAACTTAGCTTCCATAGATTTAGGATTTCATGACTGATGATGCGCAGAGTTACTGTGCGTGTAATCGATTTCCTGTTGAACAAATTTGCAGATTGATTCGACTGCCTCACCTTTGCACACACTGCTTACTTGAATACAGATATGTGCAAATTCCAATTATCGGAAAATATCTTGATGAAGATTCCAGTCCGCTGATTCAGCGAAAGCTTCCAGGAAACTTAAAGATTTTAATCGTAATACAAGCATTTTAAGATATTTACTTCAACCGTTTGTTATCACAAATATTTGCAATATGTCTGATAACCGGAAACATTTCATACAAAAAAGTTAAATCAATTTTCTGGTGGCTTGAATTGCCTGCATCGCATGTTGATTCCATTAATATGTTGAAAGCATTGAGTATTTGTAATTCATACTCATAGAAACACACTTTGGGCTCAAATAATCCCTGGTTCTTCACAGTCTCCCACTCACCCCCACCTTTTACCAATCGGTCTAGTTAGAAGTGTGGAACTTATCACAGCCCTATGCTGTGGTGCTGAACGTCAAACAACCGTGTAAGCTCCATCTACACGTATGCTTTTCTGTAATCTTCACATTTCTACGCTTGTGTTCTTTCATGTATTGGCGTGTTCCTTGCTACTGCCATGTATACTTGAGTCTACTGCTTTGCATGTAGGGATGAAGACGTTATACAATACATCATCAGAATACAACTCAACATTTTGAGTTTAGATTTTGGTAGCAGTTTTCATAGTAGTGCAATTTATCACTTACGAAATGTTTATGGTTTATGAGTTCACGTTCAGTTTCAATAAATTTGCTCTTGCTTTTTCCCTGTAGTGTATAAGTATATTCTATGGCACCAATCTCCTCATGCATCAAGCGGGAGTAGGGCCGGCTTTTAGCCGGTTGATCCGATTGCTTCCAATAGGGCCCCGCGCCAAAGGGGGACCCGCGCTTCGCCTACAAACCTGCACTTTCAATCGAAAGTGTTTGCGTAGAGCCGGGGTGGGGCCCAAAATATTATTAGGCGTGGGGTCCGCTGCCATCGAAAACAAAAATGAAATGTACCGTTTTTCAAGGCTCTCCATCGTCATGATTCGTGTTTTTAATCGTAGTAATGGTCATTCTTTTCCGGCAATGCGGAGCTTCAGTATTTTCAATAGCGGCAGATAGGATAAAATTTTGAAGCTGTTTTCTGTTTCAATGACAAGCTTTTCGTATTTGACAGGTCAATTTATTTTCAATAGTCGCTACAAGATATGGTTCAATAGATTTTGCTGTTTCAACAATTGCTGCTACTTGTCTTCTGAAAGCTAATTTTAGTTCGCATTTGCAGATGCATGCTGCTTATTCAGTCTAATTCACTTCCACTCTTGTAGAGATCTGATATGAGACAACCTGAGATCGGCGAAAAAGTTTGAAATAAAATTGGTTTGAATTATACATGACTATTTCCGGTGTGCAAAAAATAACGCTTCTTTGAAAAGCAACAGAAAATGTCTTTAACAAATATTACCAGTTAGGCTAAGTCAGTGGTTCCCAACCTCTTTCAGGCCGTGGCCCACTTGTCGCTTTCAGCAGAACGTCGTCGCCCAACATCACAGAACAATAGAAAAGTCTACTCTCAGTCTCCTTGTAGGCACAAATATGATCAAACAAAATAGGTTCTTTATGACGATGCATCAAATTTTATTTAGTGTTAGCATCAACAACACAAGGCAGACTGCGAGATAAACTTCAGTGTGATTTTTGATCTTTTGTGACGTTTTCGACAAGACTGTGAATTCTTGGCTGCGTTGTGGAAAAGAGCGCATCTAAGATCATCTTCTGGAGTAAACACGAGTCCGTTTCGATATTTTGCTCTCACGCACAGAAGGGTAGACAATCCAGATGCATTAAATCTGTGCCCCAGAATCGTTTTGTAAGTCAAGGATTTCATCTTCCATGCAATCTGCAAGATTCTCGACTGGAAAAATAAAAGGATTCTTCACTAAACCAAGTTTGTTTTGATAAGTTTGGAAGAGTACAGCATGATATCCTCGCAAATCCCTCCAAGGTGTTAAACAACTTCTGAGACCTTTTCAATGCAGCGACCCATTTAGCAACCCAACTTGACCTAACGATCACCTTCCGAAAATGTCCAGTCAGGCATATGAAATGCCGATGTGTATGCACAAGAGAATATCACAATGACTAAAACTAACGTACGATGTCACTACGTGGAAACAATACTCATTTATTAAATTCATGCACATGGCAGCACCAGTGAGAGAGACCCGTGTCGTATAAAACAGCATAGCATAACTTATTATAACTTATAAAAATTAAAAGCTCTATGAGGTTTTCTATTGGCATAATAGTCATGTTCTTTCCAATTATGCTCCAAATGGCCTCCACGGAGTTGGAGGCAAACTTTCATACGGGGTGCAAAATTGTCAAATACTCGAACACATTCTTCATTGGATATTTCACTGATTTTGGCTGTGATTGCTGCCTTTAATTCACCAATCTTTCGAGGATTATTCTGGTACACATTATTCTTGAGATACCCTTGCAGATAAAAATCTGACTATCGAGAGATTCCCAGCAGTTGACTGCGTCGTCTGAGTGATTTTGTAGGGCTCCGGCCGAACAAATCCCGTGCAACATCAGTGTTTCTTTGCGTCCTAGCACTCACCATCGGACCAGAATTTGTGTACCTCAGACCTTTCCAATGAAGATTTTGCACAGTTCCACACTATCTAAACTTCTGGATCCAGTCAAAAATTCTGCCTTTTGATGAAGCATAACGACACTGAAACTTTCTCCGAAAACTTGCTTGCACTAGATCAGAGGTCGGCAACCTTTCGCTAGTCATGAGCCAAAAACAAACTCTGCAAGTTATGGCGGACCGTAACATTTTTCCACCAACAATTTCGTTCCAATTGCTGTCAAGTCTTGGGAATTTTTGGAATTTTAATTAGATTGACTCTTGATTTTCACAGTTCGTAACGAAAGTCCAAAATGCATCATAGAGTTATTTACAGCACAGTGCGGAAGGAGGGCAGGTTCATAAACTATGATACCACTAAGCTGGCCATATACAGTTACTGCAATTTGATAAAGGAGCTGCGGGCCGGATGATTTTGCTTGGCGGGACAGATCTGCCTCGCGGGCCGTAGTTTCCTGACACTGCACTAGACCAAATCATGATCGGAAAAATATTTGTTGCAATATTTCATGCACTAATTCTAGTGCTACAAGCTGAAAATGAAGAGGAATATTTAAAAGTAAAAATTTTATTCAGGGATTTGTCGGTTCTGCATTTTTTTTTTGAGTCACCCTGTATGTAAAGTTGCAAAACTGCAGAACAAACTAATTTTTTTTCTGTTAAAACAATTATGAAAAATTGAAAAATGATGAAAATAATACAACCACCCCAACTCTGGTTGGGGTGCTGGAGCAACAACGTTGCAAACAGTCACCCTAGCCCTGGTGCACTCAACTCCAGAGTACTGCGCTCCTGTTTGGTGCCACAGTGCTCATACCCACCTCACTGTCACCGCCATCAATGACGCATTGATAATTGTGACAGGGTGACTGCGTCCTACACCAGCGGACAACCTTCCAATCCCCGCAGGTATCCAATCTGCTGAGCTTCGTCGCATTGGAACCACACTGTCTCTCGACCGTCGTGGCATGGAGCCTGGACACCTGCTCCATTCAGCGCTCACCCGTCCATCCAGTTCAGATGCACGGCGCCTCAAATCGAGACACCCATTTCAGCCAACCGCACAGCAACTCGCCAGTTTTTCTGACAAAAACAACATACGTGCGGCGCATTGGGCGGGTCATCAATGGAATGCGGAGTGGGCGGAGAACCCCACAAGACTCCGCATTTTAATTCCAGACACCGGTACCCACCCTGCCGCAATGACCCTCCCAAGGCACTGGTGTCGGGTGTTTCCGCTCATGCTTGTACAAATGGGGTATGGCCTCCTCTGCGGCTTGTGAGTGTGGCGCAGAAGAACAAACAGTCGACCATGTTGTCCTGCAATGTCCGATCCATCGACCTCCGCATGGACTGCACGGCCTGACGGTTCTGGACGATGAGACAACCGAATGGCTGCTCAACACCTGCCTCGAAGTTAAACAAGGCCGAGCAATGTATAAAAGAAGAACTCGCTCAGAAGAAGAATAAAAAGAACGCCAAGCACTAGGATGGACAGGTCCCAAGTGCCGCTTTTTGAAGTCTTTGGTAAAACCCGACCATGAGTCGAATCCCGTCTAACCCAGCTTTGGCTTCGCGTGCTCAAACAACTGGGCCACTTACCGATTTAATTCAGATTAACTCCTGAAAATATTTGAGTGAATGAAACGTGTGTGGAATTCTAAGGCCTGACAAAAGCGCATTAATGAAATCAGTGCTGCTGCTGATGTCAGCTCAACGTAACGGCACACCACTGCAATGTACTGTACAATAAATCACGCTTTGAATGTGCCAAATATATTATCATTCAACAAAGAGTTCTTGTGATATTGCATGTGGTGTTAGCAGTGTGTGCAGAAAATGAAGTTTGAATCACTATTCAAAGACAAACAGCTTTGGGTAATAGCATTTGATAGCAATGTATAGCTCATATTTTGATAATAAAGCCTGAAGTGATCATTTTGAAGCTTCAATCAAAGAAAATAAGATTTCGACTTCGACGTGATAACAATTTGACATTGCAACAAAAAAGCAATTTCTTGCTTGAAACATTCTTAGCATAAGTCGTTCTCATGACAGATTAAGATCGCAATAACCAGCTGTGATGTCATAATTTGAGCTGATTAAATTATTTAAGATTGCAGTTGTCCTAATGTTGTTAAGGTGGCAACTTTCGGCAAATATCTACAAACATAGAATTTGCAGTTTAGTCAATTTTCATTTTAAAGAGAAAGGAAAGGTCCCATTCCATAGTTTTCAGGTTATTCTCTTTTGAGTGATTTTCTAAATTTTACTCCAACAATTTAGTTGTAAAATTCTTAATGGTACTGACAATCCACGTTGATGTAAAAAATATTTGGTTGAAGTATTTCTATGAAATATTTTTTCATGTTTAGAACGAACAACTGCAAAATGTAGTACAGAGTTAATTGTAATGCGACTGTTTTGATGGTTAGAAACATTTATTGAAAATTTGCTGTTTAATTTTGAGATAATTTCAGATTCTTGGCCTGCAGTCAAACTATCCAGCGCTATATCCTTGACATCAACGGTTGACTGTGTTTTATTATGACTTAGCACGACTATCAAATTTCGCTTATTTCGTTACTTTTACTTTCGTTTGCCCCTATTTAGAAAACACGTGATTGATAATCATGAACAGCGACGAACACGGCAATTTGCAATCAAAACGTATTTCTCAATTGCCAGTTGTTTGCAGAAGCAATGGCAACGCGATCCACACTGGTGTTTAGGTTCATGACGCTGCTAAGCTATGAGACGATATTTGCTAATGTCTACGCGATGGCGTTATAAAACCAGGTGAACACTAACTCAACCACCTGCAGTCATGAGAAGGCTGGTTTAACAGTTGTGGGGAATATCTGTGGTTGAGAAGAGCTTCTGCAAAAACAGAAGAGACGTTCCTTGCTTTTGTCAAACATGAGCCCATTAAAGACTTTTCTGGAAGCTAATGGAACTTCATTCTACAAAACAGGTTTGGGATTGGCAATATCAGCTGCATTTTCTGTGGTTTTGCTGAAGGCCATCTTGCCCTTAATTAAAAAATACATAAGAAACAGGAAGATTTCAAAAGCGATCGGCGAGTACAAAGAGCACTGGTTGTGGGGAGATGCCAAAAAGGTTAGAATGCACTTTACTTTGTGAGTGTGAATACATGTTTGGATCACACAAATAAAAGTTTTTAAACCGGATTGAAAAATTGTTGTTTTGCAAATGTGTGTGGAGAAAAGTGTGCTGTTCACAGGGTGTTGACAACTTTCGACGAGGTAAGCGCTTTTGCTACGTGTTGATGATACGCAATGTATTTTGACCAGGCATAATTTCAATGCAGCACGTTTCAAATCCCAAATTTTACCTTCAATGTATAACCGTCGTGTTCTTGAAAACGTTACGATTGTCTTAAAAAGAGCAATTATTTGCAATTTTAAGCTTTGATGAAATTTAATTCTTTTCAACGCTTTCGTGAATTGTTACTGATACTTTTTAGTTCTTGATTTGAATGTAATGTGCTGCTACAAAGTGGATATGTAAAGCCTACTGTTACCTTTCTGATTCAACCTTCTTTTTGAAACGACGTATTTTAAAGGCATTCCGGAGAGTTTAAACTATAAAGGTACATGTTAGCAATAATACAAAGGAGGTCATTACTCAGGTTGACAATCGCGTGCGCGTGCACTGATTGGAATATGTTTGTTTGATATGCAGTACAACTTCAGCACTCTCAGAGGTTTGCAAAACTGCGTTGAAAGATGTAAGGATTTTCCGGCAATGTGCGCGTTTTGGCTGGGACCATTCTACATGCAAGTGCACTTATATCACCCAGATGTAGTGCAAACCGTTTTGTCAAAGTCATGTACGTATTTTATTCAATTTTATAATTTCGATCCTGTTTCAATCAGCACATAATGATGTTAGTAAGCGAAGATGCATGGTTCCCATATGCATTTGTGTGCGCCACATTAGATTTGATCTTCGTTTATAGAAAAAATTTGATTTCGTGATCGGCAACATGGTTTAAACGTGTATATATGTACATAGGAGAGCGGTAAAGCGTTTCAGTAGAGATCCAGTTATTTGGACTTGCACTATGCAGGAGCTCCCATCAGAAATGTTGTTGCAATTATTATTTATTTGTTGCGTACATTCTTTAGTCCGTAGACTTTTCAATACGTTCATTACTTTTTGTTGGACTTGCAAATTTTGTAATCACCTCTCCCTGAAACTAATGGACATCCCCGTTTGCACAAAAAATTTAGGGCCCTGTTACACAATTTAGGTCGTCATACCGTTAGGTTCAATGACTTTAATTTTGTTATTGACGTGCACACCATAGTAAAATATAAATTTTTCAAAAATGTAGTAAGCATACCGCCAATATTTGTGAATAGTTGAGCATGAACAATTGGCTCACATTTTTATCTATGACCATTTCGAAACTGGCGTTTTCCACATTTTTGATTGTTTATCAAACAAGCGCATGGATGCAAACCGGATTTCATTCACCATAGCAACGACTACACTGAAAACAAAAACAAATGTTTGATCACTGAGTTTCAGCATCCACCCTTTCGACTGTCCTAAAATATCTACATGATGAAACATAGTCTTTCCATGGAAATGCAACAGTATAACTGTGACGTGAGCCAAATCATTATCTGATTTATCTTCTTCGTGACCGGTTTGAAACCACTACCTTCGTACGAGATTGCGATTGCTGGAAAAAATTGTTTGATGTTGGGCAATGTTCTCTGATTATTTATTCAGACGTACACGCTGCGTTTGAATTGTGCACGGAGTAAAATTAACTCACTGATGCATTTCATTTGAAAACACTCTCTAAATAAGTGGTTCTCAACATGGGGTTCGGGGGTTCACGGAAAGATTACCAGGTGAACTTGGATTGCAGTTGAGTTTTCATGTGTTGCTATAAAGGAAAATGCGTTGAGATTGAAAACTCCGCGTAGATTTTGCCTGATCTTGCGTTGTTGTGATGCAACAAGGGAAATCCACGGTTTTACCAGCTAACCTGGGGGTTCGGGTTAATTGTTTTATGACTCGGGTTATTTAAACGGAAAAAGTTTGACAATTCCTGCGCTAAATGTTTGGTAAATACATTCTCATGGTGTTCAACCATGCTAACAGGTTGAGCTGTGAATGAAAACTTTATGAATACCTGTTGTAATCCTCCTTTCCTGACCTGGACCTTTTCAACCACGACACACGATTACTTACAAAAAATCCAGAAATTTGAAATGATTTCACCTTACTAAGCAGTAGCTCTTCCAGACCAGGGGTTGTCAACCTTTTCTTTACCATGCCCATGTAATTGTCCTTTGCTTCAAGGTTAAACAGGTTGTAAAAGCAAATGTATTTGTTGGAAAAGTTATTGATCACGTGTTAGTGAGATACTTATTACCGCTTCTTAGCTACTAGGAAAAATGTTAAATTCCATTTGAGTCGACATTGACTGGTGATAAGAAACCAATGACTCGAAATGTCCAGTAACTTCGAGTCAATAGTTTGTAAGCTCGAGTCAATGTAGAGTAAAATGGAATTTCACATTTTTTCTATGTCTTTTTTTGCTATGAAATGGCGCCCAATGAGGTGCAAAATGGTGCCAAATGTTGTTTTTGCAATTTAGATTCCAAGGGAATTTAGACATAAAGTTTTTGTGACAGCAGTATTCATTTCACTTCTCTCCTTCACTGTCAGTCATTTCCACAATTCATACCCAAACTTGCTGCACGAAGTGCACATCCATGTCTTTCAATAATCCAAAAAATGGCCAGGTATGAATATGGAATTGGATTGTAATCTTGCAGAATTCTTGCATTTGGATGGATGTTATTCTAATTACGAATATTTGGATTTTATTCTGATTAAGAAGATTTGGATTGGATTTGATTAATACTGTTTTGAACGTCTTCGCAACTTTTGGTTCAGTTTTAGACTGAAGATTACTAAGTTAAAAAGTTATGTTCAATGGAGTTTCTTAAATCCGTCACCATTGTATACTGCGTTTTTGTTGATTATTGTCTATCACCAAACGTTTTTTGAAATGTTGTCTATCAACAAATTTGCTCTTTCAAGTATCTTGTCATCAAAGTTACGGAATCGGCCTAAGTCTGATTTATCCAGTCCCCTTTCTTGACTCATGACTGTTATACGTACCGTAGTTGCAATACCTATAACTCATAACATTTAGCCCAGTTCATCATTGTTCATGTGTTGCCCAGTTTTAATGCACTGCTTGTGTTGGATGCCCGTTAGTTTCTGCTTTGATATCTTACACGCTGTTGCTGAGCTTAACAGAGCTAAATGCACTGCTGCTAACAGTGATTGCTTTGATACCTCTGCAGTGTCAATTGTTACGATGTTGTGAGCCAAAGGTAGAGCAAAGTTAACTTGAATTAGTTTCCAAACCATTTTTTGTCTTTGCATCTTTGAATTGGGTTTCATATGGGTCTAGCCCAGTGTTTCTCAAAGTTTTTCATCTCGCCGACTTCTTAATCATTTATTTACTTTTTACGGACACCGAGACGGATACTGTAAACAACGAATACAACAACAGACCAGCTACGTATGAACAAAATGCACAAGTCTTTTATTCGTAGTAGCATTTGCACAGGGATCTCGTAAACATCTGATATTCAGTTAGTTTTGTGGTCCCGATAACATTCTCCGACAAGCTTTGATATTTTCAGCTTGACTTTGGACAATGCTAGTCGGATGTCTTGTCTCAAATCATTTCTGATTCGATATTTTGTTATGATTTGTTCCAAACTCGAAAACCAGTCTCATGTTAAGGAAGGACGTCTTTCAATGTAATCACAGCCACAGTACTGTTAGTTTGTAGCTGACAAGCCCAGAAACACGACAGCGAAAGTGAAGATAATTTTATCTTGGCTTCATCATCGGCAGGCAAATCTATGAGCTCTTCATTAAAATCTTCGTCATCATCAACTTAGTTTAGGTCAGATAAAAATGGATCTCTCATTCATTCAGTTCTTTTTCATCACACTGCGTGTTCTTGCCTCCTGCTTTATTGAAAACCAGGTTTGGCAGGTTGTTATTAGTGAAAAAGGCCACATCAACCGTAAAAAAAACAAATACAAGATAATACAAAATGACACCTGCAAACTCCCAGAAGAGGTTGAACAGCATATGTAAAAGACAATATATGCATACGCAGAATAAAGCTCACTAAAGTAGTAAATGTCTCAAACTTTTTGGTCTTGCTGAGGAATAACTTGAAATAGTAAAAGGAAACGCATGCTGCAGAAAAACAGAAAATTGTAAAATTCAAGTGTAGTGTTTGCAACAAAAATGTATCATTCTGTGTCCAGAAACATTGTCCAGATATCTGCCAGAGTCTTTAAATCTGCCAAAATCATCTATAAATCTGGCAAACCTACACATAAATTGAATTGGTCAAAAAAGCCCAAAAACGCAGAAAGTAATTTCGCCCTTTAAATTTTGAAAAATGTCAGAAGAGTTTGAAAAAGGCCAAAAATAGCAAATTTGGTCTCAAAAGTCAAACTGCCTACCCTGCTGAAAATAAGAGATGGTTCACTTGTCTTTTCATTGTTCTGTTGAGTGTTGAATTTGAGAAGTAACAATGACGATTGACAGCCAACTTCAGTGATGTAACAATGACTTTTGATTGTACCGTGACTTTTGATATTAAGCTGGAAACATCTAAATAAGTTGGATTACTCAGTAAGACAAAAAAGCAATAACCAAAGGAGAGGTTTGCCATTATTACTTTACTGAAAACGTATGTTCAAGCTTTGTATCACTCTTAATTTCTTGAACTTTTTGTCACTTGATGGACCCCCAAACACCAATTTTTTCACCACCTGGGGATCCGCGGACACCACGTTGCGAACCTATGATCTAGTCTGGCCGAAACGCTAAACGGACTTCGAACAACAATTAACGGACTTGAGAAATGTCCACAAGGTGAGCCAGTGATAGTTGAAAGCAGCTGCACTGGAACGTTTCGAGCACATCCGCCTTCTTTCACGAATCTAGAAACATATTGACTTCTTGTAATCCGTAAAACCGTTTAGGCATGTTCCCCTCTTGGAAAACTATCGAATAGTAGTGTGGGAAAGCAAGATATTATGTTCAGATTGCGTATCCTTAGACAGAAGTCTAAAAGGACCACAGTGAAGAGCTCCCAGCTTTATAAAGTTGACTAAATCAATAGCTATGTTCAAGCAAGCTTCTGGACGCCAAGACTTTACGATAAAGTTGTTTCTTTCGGTGATTTTCTGGTCATTGACCGAATCGTTTTTTGAATAACAGAAAAAAGTACATGTAATTTGGTCATAATGCCTTTTTCCGTCAAGAAAATCCTGAAACGAAAAAAATGACAGATAAATTTTTAAGATACTTCGGACAAATGACTGAAATGTCTCAGTGACGAAAACCCGTCGATGAAGTACGCATTGTGTACCAACAAGAGATCGATTTCTTTGAAGAAACCTGAGCCTGATTTACATCTCTGCCGGCTCTGAACCTACTAAGATGCAGCGGCGTAGAATCAGCACTGACGTAATGGTTGGATGGAATACTTCCCCCTTCAAAAACGTTCCATGTTGTAGAGTGTGTAAGGCCTCGCGTCTCCGTGGACATTTGACGCCCCACTGTGGAGGCGTGCCCCCTGTTAAGAAATACTGTTTTAGACACTGTGGGACATTCACATTACAATCATAGTTCAAAGAAAGTTTGGAAGGTCATGCCCTTCAAAGTTTGCTTTATCATGTTTCCTTGTCGCACAGGTCATGTTTGTCGTGCAAACAAGCTTTCCAGCAAAGTGAGGTGATTTGATCATATCGACGTTAGTGGAGAACACTCGGACAAAAGCTTTCTTTTCTAGGTCCTGCCATCACATATTTGTTATGGGTTTGATGAATGTTCCTTTAACAGAAAATTAAACGCTATCGCTCTTAAAAACAGTTGTTTGGAAGCCTACATGACATCGCTTTTTCATGAAAATAAGTTTGTGATCCATTGTTCTGTTATTTCAATGCCACTTTTTCTGCCTGGTTCCGAATGGAATGCTTCTGAAACCGACGCAACTGTGTACTGATTAGAGAGTAATATGTTACTGGTCAAAAATCAGTTTGGAATTGAAAAGATTGTGCAGCAAAAATACGAAGATATTTTCCGTGAAAAAAATTAGAAATAATTTAAAAAATTAATATTGTTGTGCCAGACATTATTAAGTAAAGATTTGATATCTATAACTCCATACAAATATTGCTATAGATTCCCTGATCCGGAAACCTCAAATCACAAGCACCGTTGTTGTCCTTGTCCAAATGGGGAGATTTTGTTTATTCGCTTTATACTGGACAAACCGATAGGTTCAGACGCGCGCGCGGGTTCTTGTACAACTTGGAAAGTCTTCTCAAGCTCACCTGATCAGAAGAAAACGACGTGTTGATTTTGGAAACTTTTTTATATGACAAAGAACAAAACCAATTTTCCAAACAAAAATTTGGGAAGTGATCTTCACATGAACGAATAAGTAAAGAAAAATGTGCAAAAAATTGCAAAAATTCCGCCAATCGACGTCATTTGTGGTCGGTTTATGGTCCAAATCGAACCTAATTTCATGCTTGTGGTTTTATCTGCAAAAAAAGCAAATTAGGTTGAGACATGACATTTTTTTATTTTCATTGCAATTGTCAGCCACATAAATCAACCTTGCCCAAAATGGGTAAAAATTTTGCGACAATCAGGCACATAAGGTAAACTTGTCCAAAATGGGCAAATGCTTTGCGACAATTGTTCTGCAATGAATTTGATCGTGACACTGCTATTGACTTTCACGTTTCACATACGGCACTCCACCAAGTTATTGGACACATATACTGGCCCGTAACTAGGAGGCGCAGGTGGCGGCCTCGAAAAAAAATCAAAAAATGTTGTCCCCTGAAAAATGTGTTGGACACAGTATAAAACTATTGGGCATACTTCAAAAAATTTGGGCCCTTCCAAGAATCTCCCCTCTGGTGTCCCAAGCTAGTTAACGGCCTGCACATAACGCGTCCAGAAAATCATCTTGCTAAGTGTGCTTTGCAACAGAGTGCATGCAAACGTTTAAAACTTTCCCTACCCGTGTACGCATATATAAGTATTTCTAATCCCAAGCCAGCAATTACCTCATGGGGTACGAACTCCTATTTTCACTTCAGGGTACCAAAGATTTCCTCCGGTGAACGCGAACTCGCGTGTGGCGGAGGGGGATGTCAGAGGTTGCTCAAAGGCAAACTCCAAATCACATAGCTTTCACCGCTGGTATTCATAACCAAAGTGGCCCATAAAAGAAACCGTGGCCGAAATGACCAAAACTATCACGCTTCGTAGACTTGGACAAAAAAGGCCAAGAACAAATGTCAGACGTCCACAGAAATATTTATTTGGCATTTGATTGTCTCACAGTTCTTGTCCTCAATAAAATGCTTTAACCTTTTACCACAGTGCACGCACGTGGTACAGGCCGTAGCCCTATCCGGCTAGCCAAAAGCAAATCCTTTCCTCAGACGGAGAAGGCCTCGTACATTCTCTTGCCTGTTTCTCAATGAAAACCACGGGTTGAGCAAGAGCAATTCGCTCCAAATTGATCGGCGTCTTCAGTGATTGCACTCGCATGAGCTACTCTCCTGCTTGCATCGTTCAAAGGTTGCTGGTATGACTTTCTGGCTCACCTGCATGCACAAATTCCTTTTGCCCAAATTTGTCAAGGTACCTCAAGAAGGATTTTAGTGTAGGAATTTTGTTACACCTCAGGTAACCATGGGTCAATTTTGGCAAAATTGTCGTTCCCCATCGAAACCGACAAAACTTGTGCAGATTTCGAAAGGACTGCCTGAAAGAAAGCCTAAAAAATGCAGCTACTGAAAGACCAGATTTCTACGTGAACGTTATCTAATTTTAAATTTAAGTTGAAGAACTGTTCGCCCAAACTGGGCAAAGGTTACATGAGCGCTTTGGAAAAAATTCGAGCACATCAAATTTGCTAGGCATGTTATTTGACGCAAAAATGTAATTTCGCAAAATGTGTGTAAATTAAATGGTTTCATTTCCATTATACACTAAGGCCCTTGTGTAGCGATTTGCAGTAAAGCGACGAGGTAATAAAAAATCAATGCTTAAATAGGCACAAGTTATGTTCAAGTGACTACTCTCTAAATGTGAGATACCTACATTTACAGTAGGAAAACAATTTCTCGTACCACTACGCATTGTCAGTCCTTAAAATTGTAACAATGCTAACAGACTAAGAGTTCAAAGGCTAAAGCAAAAGCAGATCAAGCAAACAAACTCCAGACTAACACGAATAAATCACAACACAAGCTGTGACAAAAAAAGCTGGAAAATATATCTATCTCAAAGCATTGGGTTTACTGGAACTTCAAATCCAACTTAAATCGATTTCCTATTGAAAATTTGCCTATAGATTCCGCGGTTATCTCACCTTTGGAGAGTAGTTACAGTACTTGAATAGGATATGTGCAAGTTTCAATCATCGCAATAAGATGAAAGCAGAGTGCAGTCGCCTGATGCCTTGAAAGCTTACAGAAAACCTAAAGTTTTAGATGTAGTCATAAATTACTTTTGAAAAAACCTACATTATGGAAATACAATATGTTGGTTCATTTGTCTACAGGAACGACACACATTGATTAAGAAAACACAAAAATTATGCTAGTATTTTAAAGCTTTTGTTCGCTTTTGCTCAAGCTTTGTTCAACGGTTTGTGAAACTCACATCTGGGGTTACATAATATTGAAAAATGGGAATGCTTAACCAATATATATAATTTTTCTCAGAGTTTCATTACAGGCTTTAACTTTATGGCTTACCTCATTTAATATGAAATCCATGTTATTGAAATCGTCCTTACTTTATTTTCAACTTAAATTTTGCATGACTGAAATGTCTTGTTTTGTGAAGACATGTTTCTTCTTTGCATATCGAAGTACCGAAAGGTCCTATGTACGCTTTTACTAAGCCGTTGGTGAGAGAAGGTCTTGTGACATCGCCGTTGGAAGTTTGGAGAAGACATCGACGATTACTGACACCAGTGTTTCATTTTGAATTGCTCAAAAGGTAAACATTGCCTTGAAACGTTGAAAAGCAGGAAAATCACGGAACAAAATGATGAAGTGCTGAAAGCTAGTCAATAGCATTGTTGCGCATTCTGCAAAACTCTCTAAGCTCTGACCAAATGCTACTGCAAAAGTAAAAAAAAACTTGACTAATTCATAGCCGTTTTCTTCTATTTTGTAAAAGTTAAAATAATCCTGTTAAATTTTTGAAACACACTGATTGTTGGGAAAAGAGTACTGAACTTTTGTTGTCTAGTTGCAATTCCATCGTGTAGAATCGATTAAATATTTTCTTTTTTTATGTCTTTGCAGCCATCTTAATACTTTCAACAAGAACTGTCGCGAACTGCTTGAGCAATTTCAAAATTGTTCTGATGCACGACAAGTCATGGACGTTTGTCCGACAGTTTCAACGTTCACTTTTGCGAATATGATGGAGTGCGTCATGTCGCAAAGCATTGACGGAAATCGGTATGGACCTTTTCTGGAAAACGTTTTTCGTGGTCATTAATATTTCCCTTACATTTAGCAATATTGACCTCAGTGAAACTGATTCATACAAATATTTAGGTCGTATATTTCATTGAACCTTATCATGGCATCATCATATTTTGTCGATTAAAGCAAAGACCACACTTAGACTTAACCGCATCAAACAGCTTTCACACCTTGTTCCACGCAAGGTCCTTTATGCGCTTTATGTTTCTTGTGTTCTCCCAATCTTAGTCTGTGGAAATTTTATTTCCGCTAACTGCTGAACTTCGGATAGCTCGTTCCTTGAGGACATACATACAAAGGCTGCCAAAATAATACTGTACTAGACAGAGCCGGATAAAGGGGCCGGTGCAATTTTTAATGGAGGTCTCCTGTGACGTAATTCATGATGTCATCGTTTGTAAAAGTTATGTTTTCGCTGATGAGCAAGGTTTCCGTTTGTTATTTCCGGTAGTCGAGAATGTGCTTACTCAAATTAACATACAGTTAGCTCCGAGAAGGGAATTTGTGTTATGGATACTAGCGTGTATTTTTACTAAGAAAAAATGTTTCATAGACTACAGAGTGGCTCAGCAAGAAACAACATTCACCCGAATATTCAGCAGAAACCTGATATTACAAACAAAAACTCCGGAAAAAGAACATGTCAATATGGCCAAATACCAGGCTGAGTGTGAAACTTGTTTCAAAGCTAATGTCTTCATTTTCATCTTAATTTTCAGGTGCTCTGGTTAACGCCACTGCTTTAACGTTGCTGCTTGAAAGTTTTGCTAGAAAACGCGATTCAGTCGCGGCGGCTTTGCTAACGCTGCAAGATCCTTGCGTTTTTTCTTCTTAGAAACCTTGGGCTTTTCATAGCTCCTGATGTCCTGATGGCATTACAGGTTTCGGCATCGCGCTAGCTAAGCATTGCAATCTCTTTTTCTGATCTTTCGTTCTACGCAGTGTTGCCATTCTGTTGTTATGGAAAAGTACTAGATTTCATGATAAAAAACACTAGATTCACCCAAAAAACACCAGATAACAAAAGCAAACTTACACAAAGTGAAAATGCCCTGAAATTGCGTTGCAATGCCAAACACAGACACTGTGCAGCTCATTGTAAACCAGAGACAAAGAAAATAGGAGACAGCAGCAACGCTTGTGTTTGTTTGTACAGGTCAATGAAACTCCTAACAGATGGCCACAAGGACTTCGCAGCGGTTCAACTCCAAACATATTATATTGCCTTGCGTAATTTAAGATTTAATTAGGTAGATTTTTTAGCAAATTGCAATTGCACTAAATCAAAAGTCTCAATTACAGATACAATTACACAAAATTGTGCAATTAATTACATTCAGCTCACTCATAAAAAAGCACTAGATATCCACAAAAAAACAATAGAAGAACACCAGATGAAATGAAAAAACACTAGATCTAGTGGAAAAACACTAGGAGTGGCACCACTGGTTCCGCGAATCGAATCGACTGATTAAAACTTTTTCTGATGGACCACGCAATAACATGTGGTGTAAATGGCTTGAATAGCTTCATGTGCTATGATGTAACACAACGATAGTAGCCATCGGAAAAGTGCGTTTCCACCACACGTTACCCTTTATGACGAAACAAAGGTGCAGTTCGGTTGCAGCGGCCTCGAGAGAGCACCAAAAGTTCGGGATCATTAATACTAGTGTTGTCACTTCTGATATTTTGTCATGATATCAGGTGTGATGTTCTCAGATAAATTTCCGACGTCTGATGTTTTGGCGACAAATCTGATGCTGACTGGGTTCTTTTTCCACATTTCCTCTCATTTCTGGACGAAAATAAGTTAGATTCATGATTTTTAAGTTTCTTTCATCAATCTCTCACCCTAATCAATGGCGTAACTAGAGGTTTGACCCTTGGGGGGAAAGCTTGGTTGAAGGGGGATCACTAGCCAAAACTCAGAAACAAAGGTAAGATCGATAGTGAATCTCTGGATGCCATGGATGTCTCTACTAAATAAAAAAATGGAAACACCCCGAAAAACGCAAAAAGGTAGGTCGTTGTTCGTGTGGTTCGAATCTCGGCCGGGTCGTGCCAAGACCTTAAAAATTGGAACATGCTTCAGTCTGGCCAAGCGCTCGGCATAATGACTGTAGCAGGGAAATTATCCAATGCGGATGCAATCTTCGTCGGAGTTCGGTCGTGTTGCCTACTGCCTTCCTATCGGAATAACCTCGTCGAAGACCAAGTGTGTGCGGTTGAGAAATTGGCGATCTTTTCAGCACCCTAAACAAATCTCTGCCCGGGCGGTCGTCGATGCCACTGGAAGGACAATTCTTGTGTTGTGAATTGTCTGTACTCGCAATTGCGTTGCATAAGAACTTTCCGCAAAATGTTCTCGTGTCTTCGTCATTCTGATCGCCGCGAAAGCGACGGCATGGGCCATGTAGCGCAAAAATTTGATGTCATCTGATGTTAAAGAAGGCAACAATCTGATGTTAACAAGACTGACCCCAGTCGGAACGTCGATTGCTACTAAACAGCAGTCAGCAACCACTAGCTTTAGCACGCAGATAGTAATGTTTTCGTGACATTTGTGCAATGGGCGTAATGCACGAGTAAAGAGTCATACCCATGCCAAAAGAACGATTATTAGGAAAAAGTCACCAGTGAAATCAAATATATTTGATTTTAACAAAACCGAAAATACTTACAGGCTATTCAATAGCGATTACTAAATCTGGCAGACAGTCAAACTTGTAGATAAATCAGTTGCTGTTGGGGGCCCTTGTCTCCTTGATAGTTAACGCAACACATAGGAATATAATATAGAGTTGTATTCTTGAATCGCTTCTGAATTACGAAATTTTTCAAACGAGTATTTTATTTAAAACAAATAAATTTCATCACAGGGGCCCCCTTGCAGCTGGGGACCGGGGTAATT
>Ga0210059_1000193_pt1 | contig 64831 bp, 38 predicted proteins | sample Ectturendosymbi2_FD_188042 | JGI IMG/M metagenome (GOLD analysis project Ga0210059, IMG submission 188042) | Ecteinascidia turbinata endosymbiont from Florida, USA - Sample 2 (SPAdes) (version 2) | ecosystem: Host-associated > Tunicates > Ascidians > Unclassified | place: Key West, Florida... | reverse complement strand
ATTTGTTGATTTGGCAGAAACATTTCCTGAAACAATCACATTTTGTAAGATGTCCGGCCCTCGGACTGTTGAGTAACAGCTTATGTGACCCTCGAACAAAAAAGTTTGGAGACCCCTGCCATAGAACAACGGTAAGATTCCGATGTGTACAATACATTGGCACCGTCTGAAGGCAGCTATTTAAAGACTTCAGTTTTAATAACGACGGCATGCCTGAAATGTGTCTTACATCTGCAGTAGCAATTTTTCAACATGCTTACCTGTCCAACACAAGTCAAAGTCAACTTTTTACAACATATTTTTAAAGGTTTTGTTGCTTTCAAGGCTAATCTCATCACGTCGTAAATCTTATCGCTTTTTCCAGAAAATCAAGCTTGCTCAAAGAAGGATACTTGACATCGTTAAAACTTTTACTTTTTTTGCTTGCTCTAGTTTTTGAAGAGTTTCACCGCGCAACAGGTACATTTATAGTACCACTGACCTTTTAGTTCGGCGTTTTGCAATTCTCTGTACATGTGAAAATGTGCATGGCAAAGTCCGTGATGGTTGGACAAGTGTTGTTACATCAGAATCGAAGAAGGCCAAACGCATTAAATACGAGCATGATTTGCGAGGAAATGTGATACTCGGCTTCGCCTCAGTACACTTCTTTACATGTCCCAGGTTCGCTTTGTTGAGGTGACGGTTGTCGATTTCATTTTTCTTAATAGAGGAGAGAATCCACAGATGCAACTTTGACTAGCATTTCGTGGTGTACGAACATATTCCTCACTTATTTCCAAACTGTTTTCACGCAAAGTTTTAGGGTCAGTGCATTTTAGTTAATTACGTTTGCGCTAGCAACCCAAGGGTACGTTGACTTTAGCAGCTCATGCTGATAATAACATCTTCGTAAAAGGAAAAAAGTGAAGAGAAACAAATATACAAAATAAATCCTAAGCAGTTTCCAAAAGCAAAACTACAATACGATTTTTACATAAGTATACTTGTGACTAAACATTTTCACAAATTTCCTATACAGCAATACCGAGACAAGCACAGTAGTTCACAAAAACCCAGCTATAGGTAAACTGTTTTTCGCTGACCATTTGTAATACAAGAAAGGAAAAACAATAGCAATGGGAGGATTCCTGAACATGCCACGCAGAAGTCGAAAAATGCTGAATTAATATTGACAGTCGTTGAAGTTTGCGAAAAATGCATTTCGCATGCAAGAAACAACATGGAGCCAAAAATTTGTAATAAGGAGGGTGACACAAAAAAACGGTCATCACCTAAACTTGAATAACTTTTGAAAGAATTAAATCAATTCTTATTATTTTTGAGATTTACCAAGTAGAATTAATGTTCTAAGAGTATACCAAATTTGACCTTCGAGATGCCATGGAGTACTGAGCAAAAGATATTTATAGTTGAGGCATATTTTCGGCAGAATTCTATGATCCACGAATCTCAATTGCAATTCAAAGAACGGTTCGGATGTCGTGAATTTCCTGTCCACTCAATGATCTACAGATTGGTCAACAAGTTCAGAACCCATGGGACTGCGCATAACCACAATCGTGAAGACACTAACAGACAATGACACTCTGGACGACCGAAATCATCAAGGACACCACACGACGTTGCTGCTGTCAGAGACTCTGTTGTCCACAGCCCAAGCAAGTCTGTGCGTCGGCGAAGTCAGGAGCTTGGAATAAACCGGGAGTCCGTGCGGAGAATTTTGATCGCAGATCTCCACATGTATCCTTATAGGATACAGATTAAACAAAAGCTTACACCTGACGACATGAGGAAGCGAGTGATCATGTGCCAGCGGTTTTGCGACAAGATTGACGATGTGCCAGACTTTCTTGACAATGTGTGGTTTTTGGGCGAGGCACATGTTCTGTTGTCAGGTCACGTGCACTCTAAGAAAACATCTTCTGGGGTAGTACACCCCCTGAGCACTGTCTGCAAAGGCCATCACACTCTGTGAACATATTAATCGATGAACCACCTTTAGCTGTAAATGCCCTACACCTGCAGCAGCATTGCAATTCACAGCAGTCACTCAGCTGATCTTCAGCGAACTTGTGCAACCAAGGCAAACGCTAATTTTTACGAATACCACAAAGTCGGCAAAGATCAGTGACACAATACATTGAAGCAAGTTTTCTGCAAAAACAAGCGCTTTCCCGTTCGACGTAACATAATTTTCTGCAAATTCTGTCGAACATCTCTGTATCTGCTACAGGATAGAACCCAGCAAGTTGTTAAACTGCCCATGCAAGATACGCATTACTCAATCAAAGCAGACCACGACCACTCAACGCAAAAAGGGCTGGTATCCTTCGACTGCTGGGCATTCGACTGCTTGGCATGCCCGAGAGTCAGAGACCGGAAAGCTAACAAGCTGGCAGACCTGTAGCATGCGTCCGGCGCCAAGTCGTATCCTACTTCGCGAGCCCAGCATGCGTTCTAACGCATGTCACTTAATCGTTTGTCGCAATATCGCAAACGATGGATTGTTGACTGTGCAGTGATATCAAAGGAAACTCCAGGCTAGACGATCGCGGAGAATGAAGATCACGGCGGCAGTTTTGTTAGAAACCGGAAATGTCAAGAAACCAATAACTGCACATATATGTGCGCAGGCATGAATGCCAACCCCGAAACAAGGTGGAAGACTTTCGCGTAAAGAACCGACGCGTGGCTCGTCGCTGTGGTACTGTACGACGCATTTCTTGTCAACAATTCACACCTGGACCTCACATGACGCGCTAGCACTATAAAAGTAAGGGTTGAACGGAAGAAGCGCTGAAGATCAATCTGTGTGGTCCTTTGGACATCACTGAAACAAAGTTAAGAGGCAACTGCTGCCAAAGCCATTGCAACCATTTTTGGCAAATTTTCTGCAGGCAAATTCTTCCGAATTCATAAGGATCGAAATGACTGTTCACTGCATTTTCACATCATATTTTTATCAGTTTGCGAGATTAGTTTCTGGGATGCGCCAGTGGCAGTGTCAGAAACTTTAAGGTTTCTTCATTTTGCGTTAATTTATTTGAGAGAAATTAACCAACAACAATGAAAGTAGGTATTTTTCAGCGCTGTGAGCCCAACGAACATTTCATTTTGTAGTTTCACAAAAAACGCATGAACCTAGGTGTTCAGATATTCAGTTAAAATGTGGAAGTATCGCAAGCTTTCCCATCTCTTAAACCCTCAAGCGAAATTCAGCCATTCACTCACGCTTGCAGAAAAATCAAAGTAACTTTGTTTCCGCTAAGCACAAGAGCAGGGGGTTCCAACGAGGGGTAAATGTACCCCTAGGGGTACATTTACCTATTTGAAGGGGTGCAGTTATTCTACGGCCGCAACAAATTAACGTTTGAGATATAAAACGGAGTCTACCTTTGTAGTTCTGAAAGCAAAAACCTATTTCAAATATTAAGTAGGTTTTCGTTATATTACTCAGCCTTTTTGTCGTAAGAAATTGTAGGGGTGCATGCTCATCTGTCAAAATGCTCAATGGGTACGTGGTCAGAAAAACGTTGGGAACCCCTGCACTAGACGTATGGGTAAAAAAAAAGATTGAGTCGCAACCTAATATTATTTCAAAGACTGTAAATTTCGTTTGTAGTAAACTCATTTGCAGCGAAGTTAACCTGAAATTACACTTGTGGGAAACTGATTAAACCACCAACCGAGCGTAAAAAAGCAATTTGCTTTTAGTCATTCTCGAGCAATTTCGTCTCAAAAACAGAAAGAAATAAATGGGCGACAATATTGAGGAATAACATTAAGTAGGCCTCAACGACGGTTCAAGTTGCTTACTTCTTTTTTCGCTGAAATTACGTTTTCCATTAAATGTAAGACGTTACTACAGAAACCGCTAACATAGCGGCTGAAATAAATCCAATTGAGTCACGAGTACTGCTGAAATATGTGATTGCGTTTTTTTTTGTGAAGATTTAAAAGATGAAGTTGAACTGCAACGCAACGGAATTGGCCGATTCTTGTTAAGAAGCAAACAACATACTGTATGGCTTCATGTAACAACTGTTTGACCTGGTTAACTTGACAAATGATTCACGCATCACTTGCCATAATTGTACATAATTTTGCAGATCTTTACCACTTTACATCGGAACTTCGTATCATCATCAATATGTCGTATTGTCTCGAGCTTGTTCGCGCGCAACGTTCATTTTGTGCGGCGCAAGACTACCAAACGCCGCGCTGCTTGCCAGTTCAATGTGGGAAACAAAAACGCGAGCTTGAAATGGGATTTCTTGCTGAGGCAGCTTGAACGAAAAACTTGGAATCCTTTTGGAAACGCCCAGTTTAAGCAATTTTGAGGTCTACCATTGCACGTTTGTACTAGAGTTTCACCGCCACAGATGATCAAGAACCAATCAAGTCAAAACAACGTATTCAATTGTCGAGCTACAGAAGCTTATCCTTAACAGAGACAATTAAATACAAGAAGTAATAATGATATCAGAAGGCTTTTAGAGTTATCTCTATCATTTAGCCGTTGGTGGTTTCAAACGTACTCTAGAAAATATTTTCAACACCTGTCGCAATTTTACCACTTAACCCACATCCATGGCAATGTTTTCATGCAAGCCAACGCGCAAACCAGTTGCTGCAATGATGGGAAATTAGATTAGCGACAGAATTTCATCTGTTGCTTGAATCCAGCTTACTTATATGTAAATGCACACGACTGAACGTTGAAACAAAAACTTGCATATTTTAACATGCTCAAGGTGATCACAAATCTAAACCCGGACTTACGAAGTACTCGTTATGTTGCCGGTCAACTAATCTATTGCAAAAATCCGTCACAGCAGATCTAAGCATCAGCACTTCCTTCCAGCAAAATACTATCTCAAACACTGCTGAAATTCTTAAACAAGCGCTTTCCAGACTAATCGTTCACAGAGTCGCGTGCCACTTGCAGCTGTAGCAAACGTGGTCTCTTCAACCACCTACCACGTCCGCCCAATACCACATTCGTCTGACAAGGCTCAGCCCGTTTCATTCTGGCGTGTTGTGCTTCCTTTTTCACTGACTCACTTTATAGAGTGCGGCACATGTCGCGTCTCGGCATTCCGCCAACACCTGCTTTATATGTGCGATGAAGTTAAGAGCGAAAGATACTTTCTTTGATCTCGAAAACGTTCAACAATACAGTCAACGCTAATCGTTGAAGAGCGTTTTACCTCTCAAAATAAGACAAGCAGTAAACAGCCTCGAGAAGCACAACGGCGCAAGCAAGTCAAGCTTGTTTTTTGTGTTATTTTGTGAAATGGTGGCAGGTAACCTGTGATTGGATCTCTTTAAAGACACAAAAACAGCAAAGCCCAAAACAAACACACTATTATATAAAGAAGAGAGTAATCTGAAATAATAGGACAACTAACAAAAATTTAATGTCAACTCTGACACTGAATCATTTCACAAATGCTGCATTCAACGCCGATTTCACATGCGCAACAGTCAACACCCCACGCTCGGCTGTATTGCTTGGATTCATTTCTACAGAGGAGAATTGCCCAGCTCTAACCTGAATTTGGTGGTGTGCGTCTACATTCTTCTCATATTTGCAAACTATTTTTTACAGTTCCAAAGTGAGCATGCGACCACTGAAACGAGGTTTCTGTGTAAGCAGATGCTCATTTCAAGAGTAGGTAATTTAATTTCACCATTAATCCTTAGGTATGGTTATCTAACAGCTTCTTAAACTGATATAAACGGCCTGAACAAAAAAAATAAAACAACAATATTCTAAAACGTTCAAAAGCAGTTTTCAAAAACAAAACCTTCAGCATACCTTCGTGCTGAAGTTTGCTGGCGTCAAAACTAGTTTCACAATTTTCTAATGACCAAACAAGAGTATTAGCTCACAACAAATCATCATATGTAGACAAACGGTTCCTCGCGTAGTATTTATGCCCCGCGAGGACAACAGTGGCGCTGGGAGGTTTTCTGAAAATGGCTCTCGGACTTCGACAATGGCCAAATAAAAGTTTACAGCTATTGAAAATAGCACAAAAATGTCCTTGGTACGCATTAGAAAAAAATTGAAAAATAACAAGTAAATTTTTACAAATACCACAAAGTATGGAAAGGTCAGCGACACAGAACAATGAAGCAAGGTTTCCGCGAAACGACAAATAAGCGTTTTCCCGCTGTACGGAACATAGTTTTTACAAGTCCTGTCAAACATCTTCGCTTCTGGTGCAGGATCAAACTTACCAAGTTTTTAAGACTACCCGGTGCAAGATACCTTTGATTAATTCAACACATAGCATCACCACTCAACGCAAAGAAAGTTTTGAAACTGTTATCCTTCGACTGCTGGACCACCCACTTGCCAGAGACCGGAAAGCTGGCAGACTTGACTTCTCTCTTGTTGTCATGCGCCAGTGCCTGCGTTTTAACGTACCTCGCCTAAATGCGTATTTCGTACCGCATTAGGATAAACACTGGGTTGGTTATTGCGTAGCGATGTCAAAGGAAAGCCAGGAAATACGAGCGAGAAGAATGTAGAGCACGGCGGCAACTTTGTTGGAAACCGGAAACGCCACGAAACCAGTAACAGCACATACATGTGTAAAGGCATATGGAATTCACGTAACAAAGGCCAACTTGTTCTTAATGGGTGTGGCCCTGTACGATGCAATTCTTGTCAACAACAAGCAATTCGGATCTGCGTCTCACATGACGTGCTAGCACTGTAAAATTACGGGTTGAATGAAGGAAGCGCTACAGACAAATCTGTGTGTTCCCTTGACATTCGCTGCACCAAACTGTTGCAAATAAATTCTTGGGAATTCAAAAGAGTCCAAATGACTGTTCATCGCATTTGCACGTTTTCTTTTTATCAGTTTGCTAGCTTTGTTTCCGGAATGCCCCAGTTGAAGTGTCAGCAAATTTTAGGGTATATTGTACTTGCACTAATTTATTTCAGAAAAATTGAATAGCAACAATGAAAGTGCATATTATTCAGTGGTGTGAGCGCAACGAACATTTCATTTTGTAGTTTCATTAGAAGCGCATCAAGTTTAGATATTCAATCGAAATATTAAAGTATCGCTAGCGTTTCCACCTCAAAACCTCTCCGGCGAAATTCGGCCCATCACTTACTCTTGCAGAAAAATCAGTGAGTGGTTGTGTTACATAAGGGACTAGAGGTATGTGTAAGAAAAGAATGAGTCCAAACTTAAGATGACTTTGAAAACAGTTTATTTCATTTAGGCTAATTTATTTTCAGCCAGGGTAACTTGAAAATAGGCTTGTGTTAAGCTCGAAGCGTCGAAAGGCAGTTTGCTTTTGGCTGTTTTCTGCGGCGTAGCCGAGTGATCTACATTGCTATGAAATGAGAAAAAACTTAAAATTTATATTGAAATGCTGTTTCACACGCGCTTCACTTGATTCAAGCGAATTCTTAGAATCAAAGTTCTGAAACTGCAACAAATGTTTAAAATTCAAAGTTACAGGAATCTATAGCTTGAGACAAATAAAACCGCTGAAGTAGTGTTTCTCACAAATACAAGCTGCGTTAAGACGCAACACAAGAAAAAAAGTTTCTTGAGTTTTGCTGAAATCCTTTGGTACCAGTTCACAATTACTATATTTCCTGACTGTTGGCTCAAGGTACTTTTTGCGCTCAACTCATCGCATGTGCGTCAAGCGTGACGACTGCAAGAACGCTGAGCTGTAGTTTGCTGGGTCTTTTGTTGCCTGTGACTTCAAAGCTTACAAACGTACATGCAAAGAGTGTGCTAGATACTACGGCAAATACGCACTCACCCGCAGTTTTCAACTCTGTCGTTGCAATCTGATCGCAACTGCCAACTGTAGCTTTCCCGTCCCACCCAAATCTGTTTCTTTTTTCTACCCGTGTGGGTGTGGTTCACCACAACCCGCGACCAAACGAGCTGCTAAATATGACGCAATGGGGACAAAACCTCAACTTCGTGCGCGTGTTGACCACGAAGCGCTTCACAAAGACGCTTTCCTCAATCCTGGAAACGTAAATCAATCATTGAATGTAAATAGAGAAATATATTGTGAAAAAAACAAGGCATACTTGTAAGAAAGCTCGATTCAGCCTTGCGCTTGCAGCAATTGACTTTGCGAAAGACCAATTGCAAACAGGTCAATTGAATCAATGTGTGGTTAAATTTCAACAGTTTAACAAAATTCATCACCAACGTAAAGGCTACTTCATATAAAAAATATATAAATTAACTACCAAAGACCTGTGTTGTGAAAACTGTAAGTTGACTTTAATATTGAAGGAATGAGAAAATATCTGACAGAGCTCGAAAAAGAGCAAACGGCTACACTCTGGAACCTCCATGTTTAATCATTTTTTCGTGTGAATTGAAACGCTAACTTGGACAAGAACAGTTTGACATTTTATGAGATTGATCTAGTTGAATTGCAACGCAACGGAATAGGCCGATTCTTGTTCAGAAACAAACAACCTATGGCTTCATATACCAACTGCTTGACTTGACAAATGTATTACGCATCACTTTCCATAATTGTTCTTAATTTCGCCGATGTTTACCACAGCACTTTCCATCGGAACTTCGTATCAGCATCAAATATGTCGGTTGTCTGGAGCTTCTTCGCACGCGACGTTTCACTTCGTGTGACGCGAGACTACTAAATACCGTGCAGCATCCCACTTCAGTGTGGGAAACGAAAACAAACGCGAGCGGAAAAGGTGGACTTTTTACTGAAGCAGACACAATACGAAAAACCTTCCTGTATAGCTATAGAAGACGTTTGGAAAAATCCTTGAGTTTATGCAATTTTGAGGTCATCGATTCCACTTGTGTATTGGAGTTTCACCGCCACAGATGGTCATAAATTAGTAAAGGAAAACAAATTTTCGGTTGTCGCTCTACAAAAGCTTATCGTTAAGAGTGCCAGTTGTACCCAAATAACAATAATAACATCAGAAAACGTTGAGAGTTGTCTTTATCGTTTGCTGCTTTGTGGCTTCAAACATAATCTTGAAAATAGTTTCGCTACCAACCGCCATTTTACCACTTCACCCTCGTCCACGGCAATGTTTTCATGCAGGCCAACGCGCAAACCAGTTGCTGCAATGATAGGAAATTGCGTCAGCGAAAAAATTTCATCTGTTGCTTGAATTCAGCTTACTTATTTGTAAATGCACACGGCTGAGTGTTAAAACAAGAACTCGCACGCTGCTCAAAAAATATATCTACACGCGGACTTAAGAAAGACACGTGGTAATGCTGGTCAACTAACCTTCCCCAAAAATCTGTCACTGCAAATCTAGATATAAGCACTTGCCACCATCAAAGTACTGTACTAGCTCAAACACTGCTGAAATTCTTAAACAAGCGCTTTCCAGACTAACCGTTCTCGGAAACGCGTGTCACTTGCAGCTGTAACAAACGCGGTCTCTTCAACCACTTGCCATATCCGCCCGTTGCCACATTCGTCTGACGAGGCTAGCCCGTTTCATTCTGCAGCATGGTGCTTTCTTTTTCCCTGACATTGCTCAGTCCACACTGTGCGTAACATGTCTCGTCTCGGCATTCCGCTAACACCTGCGTTACATGTGCGTTGAAGTGAAAACGCGAGCGACAAATGCTTTCTTTCATCTCGAAAACATTCAGCAATACAGTCAAAGCTAGTCGTTGAAAAGTATTGGATCTCACAAAATAGGGCACGCATGTAAATAGCTTCGTGAAGCACATACGCGCAACAAGCAAAAACTTGTTTTTTGCGTTGTTTTGTAAAATGATGATCGTGAACAGGTAACCTGTGATTGCATTTTTTTGAAGACATTAAAGCGCTAAACCCTGAAAACGCACTACTATATAAAGAACGGTGCAATCTGAAATAATAGGACAACTGATAAAAATGAAAGGTGAACTCTGACACTGAACCCTTTCACAAATGACTGCATTCAACGCCCGTTTCCTATGCGTTGCAGTCAACCCGAAACGTCTCGTCGATTTCCCGCCAAACGTTTCTTGAGAAGTCCGACGTACACATATACGTGACTGTGCTGGTTGGATGCATTTCAGAGGAAGGAGATTTGCACAGCTCTAACCTGTATTTGGTGGTGTGCGTGTATAGTCGTTCCACATTGTTTGGAAATTAATATAAAACTTAAAGTAATTGGAACCTATGGCTCGGAAGAGCTACAACCGCTAAAGCAGTGTTTTACCAAATACAAGCTCCTTTAAGACCAAAAACACTAAATAGCTAGTTTCTGGATCTGTGCTGAAATCTTTTTTTACCAGTTCAAATTCAAGCATACTTCCTGACTGTTGGCGCAAGATACTTTTTGCGCTCAATTAATCGCATCCGCATCTATCGTGACAACCGCAAAGACGCTGAGCCGTAGTTTGCTGGGTCGATGTTGTTTGCGGCCTCAAAGCTTACAAACGTGCACGCAAGGAGTGTGCTGGATGCAACGGCAAATACACACTCGCTCGCAGTTCTCAACTTTGTCGTTGCAATCTGATCGCAACTGCCAACTGTAGCTTTCCCGTACCACCCAACTCTGCTTCCTGTCTCTGTCCCTGTGGTTCTTCATAACCTGTCGCTTGTCGCTTCGAATCAGCGCGATGCTAGCGGTGACGTAAATGCGAACAAAAAATCAACTTCGCACGCGTGTTCACGTCAAACCGTTGGACAAAGGCTTTGCTTAATCCTGAAACGTACTGTAAGTCAATCATTTATCGACAATGGACAGGTATGCGACGCAAAAACCAAGACACAGGTGTAAAGGAGCCCGATATGGATTTGCGTTTACAGATGCGGTAATTGACGTTTGTGCTTTTCTGATAAGGCCTTCTGTGCAAACATCTCGGGAGGCCTAAATGTTTACCTACGAGGCTTTGGTTCTACAAACGATCCAACGTGAACAGGTCAGCTGCACCTGGGTATGCTGGCCAGTTTGTACCATGTAAAAGTTTTATTATGTTTGAAAGAAAACTAAAAAAATATTTCAGTTTTAAGATCTGAGGGGCTTTCAGCGGAGTGAGACACAACCCTGTATTTTCATCATAGACCTGCGGTAGTTTGGCCATGCGGTAGTCAGGATAGCTAAAAAGCGGACCGAAACAATACGGCACAGGGCGACTTACAAAATACGCAAATATTTGGAAAGCAACAAAGCTTGCAGAAAACGCAAACAGTCGGAAGACAATAGCTATCGTTGAAAAGAGGCAAGTGGCAGGCAGCAGCACTGGTTGATATTCAGAGAATGCCTAAAATCATATCAAACCTGCACTGCACACAGACCAAAATTGTAGTTTTCTAAAATAATATTTTGATTGACAAAATATTTAAATTGAAAAATACCTTTTCATTAAAAAAGTTGTTTATTCCTGTAAAGATGTTTCGCAATGAAACGGTTTTCTTTGCTGTGCCCACTGCTCCAAGGAAATGTTCCACATTGAAATTTGCTGATAAACCATGTGGTAAGTTCACATGTTGCTTGTTCACTTTTTACGTGATTATTTTTATAAATCATCGCTCACTGTGTTTTTTTTCTACTGTATGTCGCTTTGCATTCTGCCAACGAAGTATACCGTCTTTCATAATCAACGTCCCTTGAAGTAAATTTTAAGCTATGGCTGTTGTTTTGGTAAGCAGTAATAACAAAAAGTTTATTTGACATGAGCTACCTTCATTCTTGACATACACCACCTTCAATCGCATAACTTTTGCTGCAAGGCCTACAATGCTCGGCCCTTGATTAAGGGCCTGCTATGGAAATCACAGCATGGGCACAGGTAGATGGCAATCGTACAGGAAAATAATAATTATCTTCGCCGTAAACCTCGGAGTGCACAGTGTTGTTCAAAAATTTCAAAAACGTTTCGAAGCATTCCACTGAATTACCAGTTTTCATCGCCTTATTGTTGTGCTGCAGTCTTCACATTACAAACTGCCACTATTGCAAGAAACTTGATTTCTGTATAAGACGCGATATCACATACAGGTCACGTGCACTGTTAATTTACCGCGGAAAACACCAGGGAATATTTTTGTGGAAAATCAAAATCACGGCAGGATTTTTGTTTGCAGCTGAAAGCGCCAAACAGCAAACAACCGCACATGCATTTGTATATGGAAAGGCATGAACGGCATGGCGAACACCCACCTAAACAAACAAACGCATGGCTTGCACGAGAGGAAACAACACGATGCTGTTTGGTGTTGTCCTGTACGAGAGTCTCGTGATCTTTGTTAATTTGAGCCTGCGCATTCACATGGAAACTACCTTTGAAAATTTGAGATAATCGAATTACAAACGTCAATATTGAGGAATAATGTTAAGCAACCCTTAGCGGTGCTCTACTTGCTTTTCACAAACACTGAAGTTAAGGTTTCTGTTAATTCCATGACGGATATACAGAAAGCGCTAACAAAACAGCTCGAATGATTCCAAGTGACTTACGCGTACTGCAGAAACATGCATTTGGGCTTTTTCCGTAATGACTTGAAAAGGGCGTTTCAGCTGCGAATTACCTCAAAGTACTATCGCAAATGATGCAAACGAAACAGTTTCATGCAGACGCAGCAAGGTTACCTTCTCAGCGTCTGAAACTATTTTTTGTAGCTGTCCCGTAAAATGAACTGGGACGACTCTTTAAACCGGCAATACTCAGAGAACAGCAAAAAGTGGTAGGTGCAAATAAATATACTGCAAAAACACGTGTGCGAAGAACACTTAATAATTAGAATCAGGCTCCTGAGTACCGTTTGTAAAACTTGCATTATGTTCAACAGTAACAGAAGCATGGCTGATAATACAAATAAACGAAACACTGGAATTACCTGAAAAACGTCAAATGTTTCCTATCGTTTTTCAAAACTCCCTAAAAACCGTCGTGAACCATAATGTTGAAACTTTCTACGGGCTAGGTGTAAAAAAATCTCAATTATCCTAATGAAAAGGGTTATCTCTTTGTAAATGTTACAGACACCGACGCATTGGTAGGGCTGGTTCGTACGGTAAGTGGCAAATGTTTTGCTCTATTTTGTTTCAAACCTCGTTTTAGCAGCTAGCGTCGCGAAAATTCCACATATCCTTTCAATGCATTTGTATCCAACGCTATTCAAATATTTCGTGACCTGCACCTGCAACCCAAGCATTAATCCCAGTGCAGTTTCAACGCAAGCATCCCTAAATGTGGTTAAGGGCACAATTAAGTCTGTGCGTAAACAGTGAACAAAGCCTAAGTGCATTATCACAACAATATCTAGAAATCAACTCAGCGTGACGAAAAAAAAACTGTCATGAAATGTGGGCTATTCTCCAATTTTTGTGGACCTCAATGCAGCATGACGTCGTGATACACAAAAAGACACACATGTCTTGTTTGGAAAATTGTTCAAAGCAAGCAACTAGATTACTTGTCCAGCTGTTAACCACTTTTCCAAAATTTCAGAAAACTTCCTTATCTGGCAGTCACACTAAAAAGGCATTGTCTTGTTCAGAAAATTGATCGCAGAGTAGAGCACATAAGGATGATGAATGCCCACATATGATAACTTACACTACCTCTTGTCTAAAGTACCAACAATGTCCTTCAAGATGAAGACTTAACACAACATGTTTACAGTTTATAACCCTCACCCATCACACCTGAGTTTGGTTTTCTGACGAATTAAGTACGCACGTGTTGCTTTCACATGTTTATCCTCGTTCCCTGTTGCAAACTGGAGACGTACAATGAATCTAATGTAAATGTTTTCTCCTTTTTATTCTCCTACTGCAGATAAATCAAGTGCAAGCAGGAGTTCGTCAGAACTTAAAAAAGAAATTTAAATAGACTTGGAGCAATTTGAATGCTTGGGCAATTGCTTCTACACCTGCAACTTTATCAGAGAGAATTTGTTTCCAGCAAACATAAATTGTGGAACAGGAGCCGTTTGACATTCATAAACATTGGTATAAATAAATATTGACTAACTTGCAATCACCCGCGTAAATTTTTGATTGCTTCTGTCTATGTATGAAGACTGATGCCGTACTTTCCACTGCGCATTTCGCCTTCCAGTTCTGCTATTTGCATCACTAAAAAAAAACAAATAATAAGTACTGTTTAAACACGTTTTGGATGAACACCAAAATATATCTTTGAACAATGTCAAAAGTATTAAACTTCAACCTGTTTTCTGCTGATTTGTCGCAATAAGGTCGAAGAGCAAAACATTTAAAATACCTGCACGTACCTGATTTGCTCATTTGATTCGTAGTACCTCTGGGAGCAATTTCAATTTCCTGCATGCCTGGGCATGCCTGGGCCTGCCTGGAGTAAGTCGAGCGAAGCTGCGAATCCTCCGCGTTACTTTAGTTTACAGCATCAATAATAATCACCAGGAGTTACATTTCAGTGGGTCGTCTTATTGTCAATAAACTCACGGCGGTTAGTTCAAATATTATTTGGAAGGAAGAAAGGTCGGGGTAACGACTGAAGGTTGTGAAAGTTCAGATTTTGTCGACGATGACTTCCTTCAAAGGCATGACTGCACATATGTGTGTCTGCTGCGATCAAACGTTAAAGATTTGAGTCTTAACTTTGGTAAAAACTAAATGTACGGTATCTAAAATTAATCAACTTTTGCAATATTTCTGTAATATAAGACGTACATTTTTTCTGCTCGTAGGAACGAATGATCTTTTTCGCAAGCTAAGATTTAACTTTTACCTAAAATGCAACAAAAGCAGACTTGTTTTGCTAAAACAAAATTGCGGAATCCTACTTGACCGACAAAAGGTCAAACACTGTTAAAATGCTCGTTTGAAACTTCGTACGCTTCACCACAGTAACCGTGGTCCTCAAGCATTTTTGTTCATCAAAGCTCAGACTGGTTTACCAAGGAGTCAGGACGCCTAATCTCTGTTGACAAGTCAACACAGCCTTGAAGCCTAACAAATAGTCCATTGCAGCAGGACAATCACTAGACACGTGGGTACACATATTAAAAAAAAAAAATAGATGCCGTTTACTATGTGACCTTAGCATTTTGTGTCGCTCTTTGCCTTCAGAAAAAAACGTCTAATCCAGTGTTTTTCAACCTTTTTTGCATCACGGACCACTTTATGCAATAAAAAAATTTTGGGGAACACCAAACAAAATTTTATAATCACAATTATGATGTTTACTTCTGTTTTGGCTCTTTTAATTTATTAAAATTAACTAGAAAGTCCTATTCGTTTGCTCCTAAAACTAATTACTTTCACGAAAGAAAACATATTTACGCTCATTGCGTTAAACTAGCGATTTTCGACCGGTGTTCGATGGAACGCTAGTCAAACTTATCGAATTTCCTGCGGAACACCTGACGATCTTTCACGGAACACTAGTTTTCCGCGGAACACCGGTTGAAAATCACTGGTTTAATCAACTCTCATCCAAAATTGTTTCGAGAAGGTTTCCTGATTCTGCCGGGGTAACCGTTCTTCAAGAGAGGCGAAAATAGAACATCAGTCCCGCGGTCTTTCTCGAGCTGCTGGCTGCTGACTGAGCGCAGTGCATCTAAGTAACCGTACCCGTAGCGACAGCACAGACAACTGACGATGTGTTGGAAAAGTCTGCACAATCCGGGCAGCTTACCTTTTTTCATTTTTTGTTGGGCGTCATTCACGAAGCACTTCACTCGCCACAGTAAACCAGGCTGTTGACTGATGAGCTAAGTTTAGCCCCTCTCTCTTTTATACCTTTTTTTCCTGAGTACGGATCTAACCTGATGAGATACAGTAATGCTGATGAAAAAGTGTTTACTGAATTGAGTGTAAAACAGAAGCTTGTGTCAGCCTGGAAGTGTAACTTAGTAAAACATCAGAGGAAATCAAACGCTTAGGCAATTGGCTCCTAGTCTATTATCTCACGACTGAAGCGTTGCAAGATTACAATTGCAACTTAAACATTTCTAGACAAAGCTGCCTCGGCGATTGATAACCTACACACCAGTCAGCAACTTCCGGCCTTCATGCCGTATACACCTGCCTAGCTGGTGTTTCCATTCGTCCCAACACATTCCTAGTAATTTAGTATTACATCCGGCAGGGAAGGTATGGGCCGTTAATGGAGGGGTTTTTGTGCGGCCCATTAAAGATATTTTTAGGGCTTAGATTTTATCGATTCGCTAGGGGTAGCTGATATTGTAAAAACCTTCCAAATGTTTTTTGGTTATGAGCCATACTCGGTGGTGTGAAAAATTAGTGAAACAACTTGGCATAGATTTACCACATTGCTGCTTAATGCCTATATGCGAGTCGTAATAAACTCGGTCATGTGTGACAGGCAAGCACTTTGCACGATGCTGGCTTCATGCATAAGCGTGGCGAACCGTGATTTTTTGCTAAGCGGCTTGTCGGAAGGATCATGTTATGCAACGTTTCATAGCGCGCTATTATTTCATGAAAAGCTGAAGAAGCACCTAGAAGTGTGCTCTGGATATACCCCATTAGTAACCAGTTTAAAAAAAACGGCTATATTGTTTCTCATTTAAAGACTACCAATTAAACCATGTAATATTGGCTATATTAACGTCCAAGCTTTAAGTCTTTGAACTTTTTGGATATAAATGAAAGACAGGAAACTTACAAACAAGTCAGACCTTCGATTAGAAGACTAGACATTGATGGAAATTTTGCTTCAGATTCATCGTGTTTTCCATTTGATGTAGACCACTGTCATAGCAACTCGAAAAATTTGACCACAAGAAGAAAGCTCGCTTTATATTTGTTTCGTAATTTAAGATACAGAAAATTGCCAAGAATTTCACAAGGCAGACCAATATTTCCAGACCACTTATTTCAGCAACTTGTGTAAAACAAATGATGTGAAATCAATTGGTGGATTGAATGGTTTCAGGTTATGGAAAAGAAATAAAACGCGTTTCCTAAAAGGCTCATCGCGATGTCTACGGATTTTGTGTTATCAGAAAGGCTCCTTGTGATGTCTGCGGACTTCGTGCGCGGGCGATCGAGTGTAGGCTTGTGTTACCTGGTCGCTAGATGGTGTTGGCAATCTTTATATTTGGGGTGCATGCACGTGCCGATTGAGTGCGTCGGTCCAAGAGAATATCGTTAGTGTTAAGGTTTACTGAGGTGGACTTATTTGTTAAACGTTGCAAACACAGCATTCAAGTGGATGTTGATGATCGTGCGTTTTGCTGCAATTGACGTTTTTCTGCTTATCCGCAGAAAACCGTTTCAACGCAAGTCTTCCTGCTTCATTGATGCTTCGGAAGAAAAGGGTGGAATCAGTCAACAATACGCGGTAGGGTTTTACTTTGGCATTTGATAGTCGGTTTCGCAGTGTTTGTTTCTGGATGTTAATTGCGGCGGATTTACATCTTACCCGACCTTCGGCAAGGTTTGACTCGTATGTGAGTTTTCAAATGAAGTAATCGAATATGTGTACAAGTGTTCGGCCCAGCTTTAAGAGTAATCGAGCAGTGGGATTTACGAATTTAACTTTATCAGGTGCGATTGCCTCGAACGGTTTCCAAAAGCAGTGTTCAGCGTCTGTTTCTTTGACAAACTGCATCACGCAGCTAGTGCGTCTACACCGCATGTATTCAATGAACTTCCTGTCCGACTGATACAATCGGTTTGAAGCAATCAGTTTTTGGAAACCATCTTTATCTGGTCTAGTGTGCCTTCTTGACCCCTGAAGTGGCATATTGGTCCGCAACGAAAAGGTTCCCAACACCTGACCAACAACACTGATCTTCACAAAACCGATTGATCATTTTTCATTTTGATTGCCGATTGACGCCCTGTTGCAATTCTATTTTCACTTCAAGCGGTTAAGTTTGTACAAATTGCATTTCAAAATCCAGCAAACGAGCAAACACGACGCTCCTCTTGCGAATACAGATTCCTTGCTTATCTGACATGTAGAGACTGGTTACTTGAATAGAGATATGATGCAAGTTTGAATCATCGCGAAAAGATGAAAGCAGAGCACAATCGACTGATGCCTCGAATACCTACAGCAGACCTAGAGCTGTTCATTGCTCCTCTTGCGAATCGACGCCTTTATTTTTCCCAACGCGCGGTTAAACGTCGCAGCTGTCTGCAGCGAGTTCCATTGTCATGAAGATCGTCGTTTTGCTTAAGCTGACAGGTGAATAAGCTTCGGCCAAATTTGAAAATAACCCGTGTTTGTCGCAATCGTGGGGCTAGAATATGTAAATTCTTTTGAATAACGTCTTTCATGACGGGGAGACGCTGACTTATGAAAATGTCGAAATGTCAAATGAAGCAACATGTTTTTTGATGTTTTTGGCCATTCTGTTCACAAGAAACTTAAAGAACCTTCGCAAAAGTTCTCGTCCGGTCCGAATGATCACTCAGTGTTTATCAAAATAACCAAAAATTACGGCAAAAATAACTTAAAATGTAACGATCAGTTATTCACCGACTGTCGATTTAACAAGTTTAAATAAAATACACAAAATTTAAAATATGCGCAAAAAAACCTTGCTGGTTTTTAAAGAATAAAGAAAAATTAATCGACGTTATACGCTATTAAATTAACACTATCAAAAGATGACAGGACACGCCACATAGCTCAAACACTGAGTTTTTTTGAGAGTGCGAAGTGACTTCAGAAGTGAGTAAAACTTTTGTATTAATAAGTTGGAAGAAGAATGGTTTCTATGCAGCATTCGCCGCAAGAAGCATATGGGCTGACGGCTTGCCAAATAATTCTGCTCATGCAGTCCTAAATACCACTTCCAGATATGTTCGATACTGGCCTAGCAAAGCGACCATTGAACGCAATAAATTGCTTTTGAGGTCCTGCTTAGGCAAATTTGTGTCGGGCAAATATCTCCAATAGTCCGTTCGTTGGTGCGAGACAGTCTGGTAGGCGGCTTGGGGTCACAGGGATTACCTTTGGAGACCTGGCAGGAAGTAGCATAGTGATTTGACGAAGGGATTGTATTTTCGTTCTGTTGAATTACCGAATGCTACTTTTTTGTAAGTACCACATCCTGCACATGTCTTGACCTTACATGTGAATTTCATGACGGTTGACTGATTTACGCATCCCGAAAGACACGTTTCTTAGCAGCTCAAATTTCATGATGTTTATCTCCATGCATTTTTCCCTTTGGCAGGGAGAAGTAAATTAAGCCTTTCTAAAGAAATCGTGCGTTTGAAGTTTGTTACGCTTGGAAAGTCTTGCATACCACACGTGTAACAACCAGCACGGCTTTCACGGGAAGAGCAAAACTTTGTGCGTCTTTTTATTGAACGGAATAGACGTACGAACAGTTTCCCACTTTCAAAAACATTAAACTCTATGAAACTAATAAATACTGACAGCGTTTCTCAATGGCGATTACATCTTCATAACCGCATCTGTTCAGCTACAGTTGAAGCCTGTTGCTGCTGTGGTGGGCTGTAGTTTTTGAAATCGAGTTTAGGTGGCGTGTTATGACCACTACCGGTCTTGTAACGCCTCGACTGAGCTTTTTGTATCGTTTCACTCGCTTGTGCGTTAAAGATTGTTGCCTTGAAGAGATGTTTTAAATTTATCAGTTCAGGTTTTCTACAACCTTTTCCTCTTGGTGCACTTTGTAATAAAGACTAAACAACACTATAAAATAAATGATACTTTACACGATCCCAAAAATTCGTGTTTTTCCTAATATAACCATCCCATTGGAGAACCAGTCAGCAGAATAATCATAATAATAACAGTCTTTGCTGAACTGTTGCAAAAGTTTTTTGAAAACGACACCGACGTTTCACCAGCGAATAGTAGGCTTTCATGAAGCTGAATGGCAACGAGAACTGGAGAGCAGTAGAATAAACCGAACACTCGTAGTTACATAATACTTCATGTCCTCCCTACTCTCTACTCATAAATGCACAAAGTTGACCTGGAGTGGCAGGAAAATTAATAAAATTAACGTATTAAACTTGTAAATAAATTTCTAGGCCACTTACTGCCAATTCGAAAGAGGTTTTGCTGTTGCTTGTGAATGACCACTTAATCAAAAGCAAAACCGTTCCCCAATTCAGTCCCGTCGCTGCGAGGGGGCTTTTGGGGGCTTAGCCCCCCCAAACACAGCTTTAATCCCACCAAATTGAAACATGAAACACTATAAATCAGTTGAGATTTTGTCAATTTTTAGAGTGTCAAGCCCCCCCGCACAAACCTAAACCCCCCTATTGAAAACTTTCTGGCGACGGTTCTGTCCCAATTGCCCTTAAATTTTTTTGCCTTATCGTATTCGTGAGTAGGAATGCACTTTTTAACAAATTCTGGGGACCAAAAAGCCTGCGTCAGTAGCCACTGTTGATCTAAAAAATTGTTTTCCAGGTTTTCGAGCGGGCAGCGTTGTTTTGCGCTGTTGTTTGTATAAAGGTGAGCAGTCACCAACTTTCAAAATGTAAAGAATCAAACTCCGGATCATTGTTGTCAACCAACCGTTAAAAATCCTCTCTGTTCACACGCGAATAAGAGATCGAGTTTCAAATACGATAGCTTTGCAGCTGACAAAAGGGCAAACGTCAACCACTTGAACCCATGGGAAAACGCATCGGTGAGGATGGTGCCAAACATTGTATTTAAGAGAGTTTCTTTTCGGTTCGTCACTTCTGCAAAGCTGTGTGTGATGAGCGCTTCGTAAAATAGCTTTTCGTTGCTCGGAAAAGGCAAAGCACCAAACCGAGGTCATGGCAATTGATTACCAGTCAAAACAACTTTTCAGATTAGGCACAAGAGCCTTGCCGCAGAAACAACCTCACATTACGTCGAGCAACGGAGATCCAGGGCGTGACATCAAACAAGCCTTGATAATATACGAAATGAAAAATCTTCACTTTCTGAAAGAAATGTAGGTTATTGATTGAACAAACCTCAGAAATGCTGCAAATCGACTTTGCAATCGTGGTATCATTTCTGGTAAAATAAAGCACAATTTAAAAAAGTCTTGAAGGTCATTGTAATGCTTTCGAATGAAACATTTAAACCCAAGAAAGCATTTGTAGGAATTGGCACTTCTTGTAGTTTATCCGATTCTCTCATCGTACCGTAAACATCTTCGTAATGAGTGGTATCGGTTTTGAAATAGCAAGGTGCAAACACATCTCGTCCATCTGCAGGTTGTTTTGCTCAAAAGCAAGAAATGAAAGGTTATAACTTAGGAAAGACCAAAACAAACTACGTTCTAGCCTCAGCAACCATCACATATTTGCCACACCAATGGTTGACTGATCATTTGCTTAAAATATTTGGCCTTTGAGTTTCCGCGTTGTTTCCAAGCTTAGTTTGAAACCCAGGGATTCAGTTAGGTTTTATTCAAGTAAATGATATAAAAACTGCTGCAAAAGATCACTACAGGCTTTCTGGGACATCAAAAATGCTTTTAAGGTGTTGTACAAAATCTTGTCAACGGTTGATTAGTCTGCTCTTAAAGTGTTAAATTTAATCCCAGAAATTAATTTGTTGCAACAATGTTTGCTGACAAAGCCACTGTCCGTCGTGTGGTTTCATGGTCAAAAGAAGGAATTAAAATATGCGCGGGCTCAAGTTCAACCAAACACTCATGTTATCGAAAACATAAAATTGGAAAATCGAATACATATACGTCATAATTGTAACAAAGTTCTTAGGTGCTCGGCATAGGTATGCACCGCGCGACCCTAAATCGTGATATTTTAAGTGCTGACAAATTAACCCTTTATTCTGACAAGTGAGATGACAATCGATATGTGTCTTTGCGAAGGGTCGGGTTTATTTGTCGCGTCACAGCGCTGAGACAAAGAATTGCACTTGAATGGGTGTCGTTGACTCCTCACTCCGATGTAAATTTTGTGGTAAATTTATTGGAACGTGTACTGCACAAGTCAACACTGCGTCCTGTTACAGCAACGTCGCCAGAATATCGGTCATGGCGGCCAAACTTTGACCTGCGTGTAGATACTCTGGATTTATTTTCTGGTTCATGGAACATAAAGTGCTGTAGGTCAAAATACCGCCGAAGAGAATGCTGACCATAAGCAACGGAAGAGGCTGTTTTTCGACGGGCTGGGCATAAGTAATGTCACGTTTGGCACCGCATCGTCCAAATGATTGAGCCGACTTCCCGTTGCGTCTGAAACTCGGTTTATTGCTCCGATGACAATCTCTACCGGCCGTTTCCGACTCAGAATAAACTCTTGCAGAATTACAATCGACCCGAACGCATCATCTTTCAGTGCAGAACCGTTTGGTATTGTTCGTGCTCTCTATTACATCTTTAACTACGCTATACCAAAAGTGTTGATCATCACTGACAGTCTCAGTGCATTACAGCAAGGCCTCCTAGGTAGTGTTTTCTAGGAGGTCTTGATTATAGTCCATTTGTAGAAGATGCTGGACCACCCACGTTTTCGCCAGCAAGATCGTCCTCCTGTGCTCAATTCGCGCAAAGGCTGGGCGCGAAATAGTGTTTATGTGGGTTCCAGGCCATTGTGGTATACCTGGAAACGAAATCGTCGCGATTCCTTGGCCAAGATGGCTACATCCAAAAACCGATATCGGGACGTCGGCCAAGTTAGTCGCAAAACTGCGAACACCTGCGTGAGCTTCGCAGATATATGTCAGCACCTGCGCGACCGCTATGATCACGTTTGAATGCCAGGTATCAAAGTGACCCGAAGGGAATATCCTACAAAGCCATCTATACCCGACTACGGAAAGAAGACTTGCGACATGTCCTAGAAGATACAGCCAGTCAGCCACGTTGTTTCGGTTGAGAATGGGCCACTGCAAATTGCACTTCCATCTTTTTCAGTTGGGGCTCCATGGTTTATGTGATGTGTGCGAAATACCCGAAATTGTTTCTCACTTTCTGTTAATCTGTCCTAAATACCACGCACAACGCGAAATACTGCTGGCGAGCCTGAGAAGCATGGGTGTCAATATTCCGGACATTCTTGGACACTCAGATGCTTCACGGCTAGTTCAGCTGTTTATAGACGAGACGCATCGAACCATCTTAAGCATTGATGAAACAGAAGTGAGACGTGGCGCTAAAAGACCGGTGATGTCGAAGCGCCAATTTTTCCGACTTTACTCTGCGCTCGTGAACAACGACTTTACGATTTTTCAGAGCAACTTTAAGAAGCATGACTTTCCTAAAAATGTTCATTGTCGGTTTTGGCAACTGCTATCGTTTTTTACAAGTTGAAGACTTTCTTTGGATCAAATGTTCCAAAAAGCATCATTTCAACTATCGCATTTTCGCAACGGTTCAGCCCAACACAATCAATCAATCAATTGTATTTTATGCGTGGTAGAAAACACTTCATGTTTCAATAAGAAGAATGCGAGGATTGGCGAAATGACTGAGAGGTCAACAAATCAGCTGAACCTTAAATGCAACGTAAAGAAAGACATCAACAAGCATGATTAACGCAAAGACAGAGAGAAAATAGAATCAGGAACAAAAACACAAGAACTATCACAATCACAAACAAAGGCGCACAATGGTCAGCAAGGGTCTGACTAATTACAGCCAGAAACGGTATCTGCCTCATGTTAGCAAATGAGAATGGGACATATGTACATCAAGGAGCAATGAAAATTATATTTGAAAGAGCAGCTGCTTATATGGTTTCACAAAAGTACGGTATGGTCTACTTGATATTCTTCCAGCATCGCATTCCACGGTTTAGACAAGCAGTGGTTCCAAACTATTTGAGCTCGACCCGAACCTGAGTTTGGTGAACATCTCGCGACCCATGTCTGAAGCAGCGTATGTTAAAACGAAAAAATATGAGTGTGTGGATTATTTTTGGCAGTAAGTTGCTAAGTTCGTTTTCAATGTCAGCAATGTACTCTTTTGACCCAGTTTTGCATCGCGAACCATTTTTTGACCCTTTGCGACCCTTCTTTGGGGTCGCGACCCATATTTCAAGAACCACTGGCTAGAGCCTCAGTGAACAGAATGGTGGCATCATTTTTTTGCACATTTGAATAACGAAAAGATTAATATGTTTTTATCATGTTGTCGTGTGAAAACGTGTGATAGCTTGGTATGTAGTCACGTGCTTCCCTAATTTCTTTTGGCAGCACATGATTGCATATCTCATACATGTTTAGCAAGTTCGTAGTTATAGATATTTTTCGTCCCCAGAAGATTAGTAGAAATATGCATACCCATTGTGGGTGTTTGTTCGTTGATGTGAATTATACGTACATTGCTTATGGCTGCGTTTAATTAGACCATCTAAAAAGGTGGAATTATGGTGCCCCAAGAAAGTATTGCACACTGCAGATGACAATAAACAACACAGAAATAGACTTTACGAAGCTCATCCACATTTACGCAAGGCTGCACCTTGTACACGCAACCTTTCTCCCCAGAAGAGCAGTATGTAACCGCTAATCTATTGCAACACCGATGTGTCCATTTACCTCAACTTGTTCAAGTGTGAAGCCACTGCTAGAGTGGTCAAAATGGGGCGGTTGAAGATGAATTTTTAGAAAGGAGTATGAGTTTAGTTTTTATGTAATTAACAAACACCAGAAACGTTTTGTATTTCGTTGACAAGCAAATGCAAAGAAAGTTTGCGAAAAGATGAAAGCCGTAGCAGATGACCTCAAGTGACCTCAGGGCCGGGCCATGAACTCGCTGGTGACAATATTAGGATGAATCTGGCCGTGGAAAGAGAAATTGTAAAATAAATGTTTTCACTGCACGCATCGTCATCAATTGCATCGTCACAACAAAACAAAAGCGGTTAAATTGTGAGGAGTACATCCAGGCGCCTGTCGCATAAACTCGAACCACACGATTTCAGACATGGGCGTCGGAAGGACTTTTTCCAGGGGGGGTTCAGAGGTAGCCATGCAAAATTTTCCAGGGGAGCCAAAAGTGATGAAACTTCATTTTTCCTTCTCCAGACTAAGAAAACAACCTTTGTTGCTAAGAATGCAATAGGAAAATGTCAAATTTCAAAATTCAGGAGGCGTTTCCCCCTCCCGACGCCCGTGATTTGAGGTGCTACAAGCCTTTTGCGCCACAAAACCTTGTAAAATATAAAACACACCATTGATCAACAGGTGCTGCTGGGACGCAAAACATTTTTGGCAGTATTTCGCACGATTAATAACAACATTTGAAATAAAGTAATAAAACTTTGATAGGGTTGATCTCGCCAAGCAGCACGTTTTGTAAAAGTCCGCGATTTTAAATATACTTTCAATTCTATTGTCGTTCGTTTTCAGACCCGTTTGACCTTTGGCCGTAAAATAAATAATTACGCTTCCGATCGACTTCTTGTAACAAACGAATGAAATGCAAGCAACGAAGTGACAAATTTTATCGTATTTTCCAGCACGGGCGTCGGAAGTTTTTTCCACGGGGGGCACTAGGGGATTTTTCCAGGGGGAGGCCAAAGTGATGAAATTTGTTTTTTCCCACCCAAAACTAAAAAAACAACGTTTTTTTGCTAAAAATTTCAAAACCCAGGGGTGAGCCAAGGCCCCTGCCTGCCGACGCCCATTTTTGCCAGATACATGGAATTGTCTTATTTTGTTTCGTAAGTCGCCATTTGGTCTCCATCTCCTATTTCGACGTGATTTCTGTCCCGATTTGTGTTCAACGTTTTACAAGTTCACCTGGACTCGCGTCTGATCTCGCACATAGTTCTTGTTCCGGGCCTTGAGATGGATAGCATCAGTTGTTCGCATTTAGGAGAAGCACATGCGTTCTTCTAAACGACAGATAATAGCTAGGGCAATACTTCATGAAGTTCCTTAATTTGTGGATCTCTAGACACTGCGTTTGATTTATTGCTGGCCTCTTCAAGGTAAATAGCGACTGAATCACGCGAAATCTTTAAGAGAAAAAAACTGCCTTTCATCATCTTGCAGGGACCTATATGGTACGTTAACAAAACGTTTACGCTTCGCAAAATTTAATAGTCTACACCTTGTAAATGTTCAGATTTATTTTACATCCGGGCAAGGCACCAGCAAGGTGACGGAACCGGGGCCCGCATGGGCCTAGGCCCCCACTTTTTTCTGGGGGGCTGGATGCCCCACTTTTAAATTTCGAAATTTGGTCTTAAGCAACACAATTAGTATTGGGTCCACTGTTAAAGTAAATCGCTTAATGAAAAAAAATTCCATAGTTTCTTTGTCGCGCACTTGTGCTCCCTTTCTTTGAAAAAAGGTTTCTCCACCACTGCGTACTAGTTATTTGTAACTCACCGGCACCACAGGCAAAGCTAACCTAAATAAAAGTGGCGTTGTAGAGTTCAACCTAACATCACGTCAATAAATTAAAGATGGCATGCATCATGTCAGTCAAGTAAGAAACAAGACATAATGCATTCCTGCGCGATATGCGCGATCCGCGGTGTACACGTCCCGACGTATTCCCGTTGTCTTCTCGCACCCTGGAAACTTTATAACTTTTGTAAATTTCGTTCAACAACAAAAGTGGTGGAAGTTCTCAGCTCGCACTTCACACCTCTGTGCTCTCGTATACACCTGAAGAAATGGAATAAAATCAGCAAATGTACAAGGCACACGTCAGCTTGTTGCTTTGTAACTGCTTGAACAATGGTTCACATTGAAGATAATGCACCTACCCGTCATTCGATCATAATTCTGTTGGACCAATTGCCGTAAACAAAAAGCTATCCATTGTCTAGATCAGGGTTTCTCAAATGGGGCCCTCGCTCTCTGTGGGGGCCCGAAGTGGTTCTCTGGGGGCCACGAGCAGAGGCCTTCACTAGATATCTTTGTCGTGACATTGCATAACCTAAGTGTCACCATATACAAAGTATTCCCCAGTTAAACTTAGAAGGGTGCCACGGCTCATGAAAGTTTGTGAAACACTGGTCTACATGCTGTAGCGGGAAACTGTTCTCGTTAGAAATACAAAACAAAGTATCCTTGATGCGACAAAACACTCATTTTTCCGATAACATTTGAAAAGCACAAAGTTAATTAGTGAGAAAGTAATAGCCAAAACGTTCCGAAAATTTTAATGTTCTTTACTAAATAATTAGATATTTATGTAAAACCATGCAGCAGTATGGATTGGTGTACATACAGAGAACGTATCATGCAAGTTACGATATGTTAAAGATTACACAAATCTGCAATGATTCAGGGATGGTATCTCTTCCAAAACGTTTCAAAAATAACCAAACATTAGACCAGCAGCGTGGATAGCAACAATGAAAAATGAACAAAACCTAATTGATTTTGTATCGATAAGTACGCATGTCTAACAATCGCTCTTGGTAAAGACCGTTGAAAATGGAATTATCTATATTATACCTTGTTTTCGGGAAAACGTTTTCGTGAAATGAAGCAGTTTTCTTGAAGCAGCGATAAAAGCAAACCCTATTTTGTTGCTTAACGAAATTCGTGCCTAAAACCGAGTTTTTCCGGGTTCAATTTCTGGTAAAATTTTTGTAAAAATTTCGCGCATACCTTGCTTTCATCTCATTCATTTTTAGCTGAGTGAACACTTGTATTTTAGTGTCACTTATGGTCAATATTGTTATCCAAGACAAACTGAAGTTTCCTTAAAAATAGCAGATTACGCTGTCCCTTGCACAAGGACTTTCTGTGAAAGCAAAAAGAGCAAATGCGTTTTACCTCAGAACCTTGCCCGGATATTCGCTCCGTTCTTCCTGCATTTCAGATCGCTTCGCTGGCGCCATTCCCACGACCAGGCTCATCATCAAACTGTCCAGTTTGGCTACTGAACGTCTGAACACAAACATGGCGTTGAGGTCCATAATATCGATGCATTGGGCAAAACGCAACCCTGGACCAAACGGCTAAAATAAAGTTGCAGACAAGGCGAAAGGCGGCATTTACAGCTTGAAATTGTCGCAGCGTATTTTGCAGCTCAGTGCGTTTTCACGTAATTTGCGCAACTCCAAAGTGTCTGTTCCATAACAACAACGTGTTAATTTTGTTGCCTTAACCAACGAGCAGCAACAGCCGACAAACCATTCTCATCTCCATCAAAATAAAGGTTCATTAACGTTATTTTTTCTTCATGAAACGCTCGGAATCTTCGTTATTCTTAAAAGGAAGTAATGCCAGGTAGTCAATATAATCAACTAAAAAATTTTAATGAACAAAAAGAACAGACTTCACCTCATCGTGGAAAAAAGATGGAGGGCCAGTATCTTCTTCCGACTGAGTATCTTCAATCTGCAAGTTTGCCGCCATAGCAAGATACCTTTCTTCTCTGTCTTTACAGAAACCGCTCTGGATGTTGTTTCGAGTTCTTTCGTTCTCTTCTTTTATCCTAAACAGAGGTGAATGTGACGTTAAAGTAATTTACTTTGTTAAATACACTGAAACATTTCCTTAGCCAAATGCCAAAAATTAAGTGTTTTGAAAACAATTGTAAGAAACTGAACTCACCCATTCGAGAAAAATGACGTTGCCACACAAAACACCACTCAGTTTTAAGTGAAGTCACCGCTTAAATCCTGCCTTAGCCCGGATCTTACTTACAAACACGGAGCAACACCAATGCAATCGGGAAAAATATTTGTGGCGTCCGGAAGTCAACGCCAGATACGTTATGCCGTAGCTTGAAACTCAATCTCTTCGCTTCAACATTTAGTGCAAACAGAAACAAACCAATAGTTCACTCAGGCATGTTAAAAATCTTGAAGTTTAACTGACGCCTGGTATCAGTGAGGAGATTGCTTGATAGAAACTGATATTTAACAACAATAAATAGAAATAGAAATTTGTATCGCTTGACATAGACAAAATTTTGGTGACAGCCACACTAAAACCTTGTGCAACCAAAGCAGTCAAGAAGCTCGTGAACGTTGTTACAATTTGCGGCACCAACGATAAAGCTTTTTAAAGTCTCGCTCAGATTGTACTTAAAACACGTAAAATCAAAGAAAGTAATGTGCATCTGAAACATTGATACCTGTTTTCGTAAATAACAGCATCCAACAAATCGACAGCAAATTCATAACCAGTTCCATTTTCCTCAATGCTGCTTTTCATGACGTCACGAACCAAATTTTCGTTGTATCCTAAACCTGAAATTGATCACTGTTTTTAACACGTTTTCCAAAAAGAATGCGATTGTTCTGAAATTCTACGACCTAGTATATGTTAAGCACCAGAGCAGCACCGGCTGACACGTCATGGGCCTACAGCTCGAATTATGGCATCTGTGTTCAAAAATAGAGGAGTAATTGATGTCAAATATAATTTCTATGTTTGCACTAGTTGGTAAAGAGCGGTATTACGTTTTGAGAAAAGTATATTGCAAAATGTGAAACCATAGTTTAACTGAAAACTTGATTGCCGATCCCACGATAATATGTTACACCGTGTTCTTGGCTAGCTGAACACCAACAGGGTATTTTTGTTATTACAGCTTTGAAGAAGACGCCATAGCCGTCGTTCACTAAAAACAGCGTATTGGCGCTCTTGGCAGCTTTTGATTTCAGGAAATAGCTTGGCTAGTTCACTGTTTTGTATGCAAGTTTTGACAGAACTAAGGCAAGTGCAGGCCAATTGAAAGCCGTTATTCAAAAAGTATACCCAGGAACGGGAGATTTTGCGCAAATCTAACAGCTCCGGGAAAGCTGTGGTCTTCGGACTGCAATGTATGCTCAACTGGATTGCATTGGCGAAACCGAAACTATGTTGCCATTCAACCAAATCTTGCCGAAGGATAACCACAAGTAAACACTTTGCATCCGATAATGACCTGATATTCAGTTTCGTTGAAACTAATTTCTTTAAAATCTCAAAAGCTTTTGAAACGTTTTTGCTTAACAGGTCAAAGAACCGATGTTTGTTGAGATTGCGAAAGTATATACTGCGGCGCTAACAAATGCGGTATCATACTGTATAAAGAATGAATAAGATGAATCAAATAAACCACTATTGCCGATGAGATGGAAAAAGCAAAGTGCCTGAAGCACTAATGAGCTGTTGTGGTCATAGTGCTGGGGTCAAACAAGTAAGTACCTAATTATCTAAAAAATGTACTTGTTATGTGTTTAAGTAATTTTGCCATTACTTGCTAGTCATGTACTTTGCGTTTAGAAAAGGTAAGGTTTTAAAAGCCACGTCTGTTGCTGTAAACACAATATCATCCATGACATGCATCATCACACACATAAAATAGGACATTGAGGCGAATAGACTTCTTGTCTGCGTAGAGCGCTGTGTGAGTCAAAATTAGCTATTCGCCCATTATGTTATTTAAAATTTGCAATGATTTTGATGTGTTAGTATGTTTTCAAGTCTAAATTTCGACTTTCCTGATTTGCTTGAATTACTTAAGTAATCTATTGGAAATTACGTGTTGTGCAAACAATAACTTTTGTTATTTTGAATATTAGAACACAACCTTCCCGAAAAGCCTGCTCACCAATCACAGTGGTAGCGATGTCAGACTGCATCGCCGTCTGCAGCAAGTCCTGGGTCATGGAATGACTAGAGGTGCAGGGAAAGCTTGTTGATGAGGCTGAATGCTGGCGAAAATGACCACTGGTCAACCTAAGAATTTCACATATAATCGCACTGCCTGAAATATTGAAAGCGGCATGAAAGAAACACTTCAGCAACTTGTTATTTACTAAATCAAACAGTAAGGATCCGTAAGGTTCGTGTAGAGATGTCATAACATCTACATAAAAAATGTTTGAAGATTTTCCAAGTGAAGTATCGCAATCGGAAAAAAATCACAAAAGCTTTTTGTTATAATGTAGTTGAAAAATTGCGGATTAGTTTGTTTTCTCTTTAAAACTTACATTTTAGGTTGCGTTTCGATGTCTCTGTCACCATCATCCAGAACTCGTCTATTGACATGGGGAAGTCGACCACTCACGCTGTGGATGAACTCGACACCTTTTCGTTGGAGGAGGAACTCACAGGTCGGATACAATTTGGCGTGCTCGTTCCAGGGATTGTCAGTTTGCCGCCAGTTCTGCAAACTTCCATTGCAGTAAAAGCACTTTACCCGGCCTTGATCACCTGTCAAGAACTTTCAATTAGTTGCGTATTCAGTCGAAAACGGAAGTACTACGATCAGCTTCAACGCGACATTTTTACATTCGATCAACCATCTTCACGAAAAGTTACAAGCCAAATCCTACCTGGCTTGATCTTTACCACGTGTTATGAGAATATTGTCGGTAAAGAAGGAATTTATTTGCACATTATTCATCTGCGGGGCGTTATTTCCATCAGGCGGATTTGTAATCCTTACAAGCCAAACTTTACAAACTCCTCATACCAACGTAAAAGAAACCAGCAGCAGCAAATCGTGCAGAGTCTACGGCAAGTGCAGATCCGAGGAAGGATTTTTGCCTGACATCAAACGATATCATGCTTGGATTGCTGCATGAAAGTGTCGTGTTGGAGCCATGACTTGTTTCAGTTGTAAAAGTTCGTCGATTCTAAACACAACGCTTGCATTTGAATGCCATCAAAAAACGGAGTTTTTCACATGATGAACGCCGCAAAAAATAACCAGATCATCTAGTTCTGATTTTCAAACATGAAAGTGACATTCGTTTTCTAAGAGAGCAGGTAATTTTTTAAAATATTTTCCCATTTCATTATAAACAAAGTATTTTATAGATGTTTTCTATAAGACGGTCATTAAGATTCCACAAAACCACACCAATATTCGTGCAGATGTTGAGTAGAAAAGAACCGCCTAATGCGAGTAGAAAGAGAGAGATGTTGATCTATTTTATCTTAGTTGAAATTATTGACAAACGTATTGTAAACAACTTGGACGAGCTCACCAACCGAGCAGTCAGTGTCACGCACGACAAAAGTCAGAAAAAAGAAGAGACTTACATTTGCAGTGGGCGGTACTCTTGGAGTTGGGGGGCCTTGGTTCGTTGCAGAGGCCGGAGACGACCTCACTGAAAGTTGGTTGAAGAAATCAACGGGCAGTGAATTCGGATCGCTGTTGCATTAAAAGAAAATATAGCAGTTAGCTTTTAGTGTTTGTTACGGAAACATCTGCAACAGAAAGTGAGAAATATTGTCTACAGATATACGCTTATGGCTTCCACATAAAAAGACTGGAAGTATTTCAGACGAACATGCGATTAGGACGTAATCGCTTAATTCAGTTGCAAGTTTGAGCGCTATGTTCTGTTCGCCATTGATTTTCACATCTGCGTTTCCAGGCATTTAACTGGCAGTGAAGGTTCAGCCAATAAACGTTTATTTAAACAACAGTGGGTCTTCACGAGGAAAATGTCTGCAATTGGCCAGCAATCCTGATAAATTCCATATAAATTTAAACATCTTTTTGAATTCAAATATCAAAACTTCACACATAAACATGAAGATTTTTCTTTACTCCACAGATTATTTCACATTTTGCTGGCTAGGTGGATTTTGCATATTTTTGGTGTTGAGCAAAACTCAAAAATCTTTTTGATCTGAAACAGTAAGTACACATGCAGTACCTTTCGATTAATTGCATGATCGTATTTACGTCTGACACCAGCCCTCGTTGCGAAAACGTCGGAGTTGTCTCCGTTTCATGAACCAACCCCAGGTCATCATCTTAAGCCCCGCTACGCAGATCCCAGTGGGTTGAGTGAAACGGTCACAACCCAGGGGTAAGAAACGCGGGGACTCATGGCGGTAGTACACACATAGATTGTATTCTTTACAACCACTGCATGTGAACAGTGACTTACCAAATGTTTTTTTCCACATGCATTCATTTTTAAAGTTGTGAAACTTAAAAAGATAACGTAAATCCGAACTGGAAGGACGCGCTGCAGCGCAAAATTTCTACAATGCAATAGTACAAACTGTTCTGCGCTGAAGTTTCACAGATTTTTTCATGTGTGGAATACACGGCATAAATTGCGGAAGGAAATGACGTGTGACTAATCTTCCCTGTACTCATTATTGCAAACCTGGTTACGGGTGAAGCCCAAGTGAATCCAGATCAACCACCAGTTTCTTGAGCAGAGGTTCTTAAAGGTTTTCAGTAGCACACCTTTGACCCTAGTCATTGTTACCACACGTGGCTCACCTAACCAAAAAGCAGAAAAACATTTAATTGGCCATTGTCCTGCTTTTCAACAATATGTCGCTGCCACACACGCGCCTCCTTGCGAACGTTTCACGCCTCCCGCAATTTAAGAACCCAGGTTCTACAAACACGTAAAAGACTCTGTTTCTTAGATCTGACAAAGCATCCACCAATCTCTAAGTCATGTTGTTTCGTTACCAAGTTTCAACAAACACCACATTTCGTAACAGGTCATCCCATTACCAAACCCATTCTTATTCTCGGTCTTTCCGGTATGCAGTTACTACAGTATTTCGCAATATCAGCGTGAGGACACGATTTCTACGGTTTAAGCATTCTCCAGAAACAAACAAGATTTCCGGATGCACCCAGTTCGGTTCTGACCAAGCCTGCAAAAGGTGTCCTAAAAAGCAGGACACCAAATGAACGTTTCAATTTTCTTTATACCGGACTGCGCTGTGTTACTATTTAGGTATCGGACCGCGTCCGATTGTGGTCGATGATTTTCAAATGTAATTTGATGCAGGTTCAGTCGTTTGACTATTAGGTTGAGCAACAATGTCTACAGACATTTCCGTATCGACAGCATGGAAAATGTGCAGATCTGAGAGAAACACTTCGTTTCTACAGTAATTTCAACACATGGATCAATCAACCAAAGCAAGAGTTGTACTGAGCATTCATAAACATGTGCCAAATGTATTACCGCCCATCTGTTAAAAAAAAACTAGTGTTTGTTGATTCAATACGCCCAATTGGTCACGTTGTCGAACTGCCCACAGAACGTTGGCTAAGTTATCAGAAAGTGAATTGGTGCATGCTGTTGTGAACAAATGTTGTAAATTGTCAACTTTAATAAACTGATTACGAATAAAAATGATAACACACCACAACACACCGACAGAAAAACACGCCAAATTACAACCGAGCAACACGCCAAACACCCCAACCGAATAGTTCGCTGACCAACTGCACATGAAACCGTTGGGACGAAACTCAAGACGCGTTGCAATTCATCACTTGAGTGGTGCGCCGGCAGCATTCTCTGAGCGCATAACTAACGATCACTGCATGAATGAAGCATATTATTCATATAACTTTCACAAACTGCGAGCAATTGAAGCCACATCAACACACTTTGTTAATACAGAATCTAAAGTTTCAAGCGGCCAGGTGTGCATTTAGTGCGCGAAAAAAACACCCAAAGCTGTGACGTGGGCATTTCACTTTGTGGTGAGCTCGTGACGCCATTTTTAGGCCGGCTCAACATCAACCGCCATGGTGTTGCATTTGTTACACACGCGCAGCTTCAAAACCTGTCAGATTCTCCAGTGAGCCACGTCGGGACAGAAAATCCAAACATCGAACGCCTTGAAAATTTTTGATAAAAGCTTGTGAGGTGTTCACTTCTTTGCAGCGCACAGCAAAGACTCCAGAGAATGCAAAACTGGGATACTGCCGGCTCCCAGTGAGAAAACTCCATACCGCATGCAGAGTAAAAGTTTCATCGCATCCCATAAACAATCGTTGTGACGTTTGCAATGTCAGTTCCTGCGCAAATCATGAACAGAAGCAAATGCTTCCATTTGAATGAGAGCTGATGATGCCTACTTCGTAGGCGAAATATACACTCTGTTAGATCATCGTCTGATTCTTTGCTGGGAAAGGATTCCTGTCAATAGGCAGAAGCAAAAGTAGTACGCTTCTCTCCTCAGTATTATCACTGTGCATTGTGCACGACAGCGGGAAAACGTATGCAGCCATTTTGAACCTAAAGTAACAGTTTGAGAACTAATGTCAGCATAGGGACAAATAAAAAGGAAGTACGAATGATCATAGACAACTGCAAAAATAATGATTCGAGATGTTGAGGGGAGAAAGCATTTAAAATTATTACTCAACGTTTGAGTGGACTTCACTAAGCAGGCTTGTGAAGGTTTAAAAAACGAGACTTGGTTTCACAGGAAACTCGAGATTTTTCAGTCATACTTTTGACTTCGCTCCACGTTTAAAATAAGTGTTACTTCGAATAAAGTGAAACATACTCGTTGCGTCTGCAAGGTACAAAGCTGCGTGGATTCCATACATCGTATTTTCGTGAGTACGGCGCTTGAACAGTAGCACGCGACAAGGCGTTGAACGCAGCGTTGATTTTGGTCTGGCGGTGAACAAACGTCATACGAGTAATGAGTCAGATCGATGTTCCACCCCATGATTTTTATTGTTTTTAACTTTCCTTATGCCAGTCTGGTTGATCAGCAAGGCGACAGAAATTTGTCTCTAATCAAACTGAAGTGCCGCCCCAGAAGGAAGCGCCACCACTTCCCGCATCCTTGAACAACGGCCAGGTTTTCTTTTCAAAGCTAGACTAGGACCTTTCGTTCTTCTTGAGAGTACGTGTGAAAGAGTTGACCGGGTGGCCGCTTTCATGCAGTATGCAAATATTGCAATAATGGAAGCATAATGATGCTATCACAAAGATTCTCGCAAGTTGTTTTTCCAATGAATGTCTGATGTCCAGCTGATCGGCGTTTGCACTCCATTACCACTGGTTACGAATCGGATGTTAAATGCTTGGAAATTGTTGGAGTAATGTTTGTCCTGACTGACATACTTCAACACCCCAAGATATGGTGGTGGTTTATTGCCCCAAAGATGATTTTCACAAGCTATTTCTGCTCGAGAAAGTCTTGTCTCAGAATCAAATCACTAAGTAAATTTTCAAGAACTACACGATTCACTTTGCGATGATGCCACTTTTTGAGGCCACTATGAAATTGCACAATCTCTCGTTGCAGGACATGTCTCCTGATTGCATTCGTGATTTATGAAGAATTGATTTCTTTCAGTAAAATATTTGGTAACAGGGATTAGAATAGAGCCAGTGTCAAAAGCAATGTGAGCATAAACACCATTCGCATTCACACAATTATTCAATCTCTGCGAGGTACTTAGTGTTGGGTTAGCCAAAGCAGATATTTCACCATTGGTCGAAGCAGATTTATGAATTGCTTTAGTACAGAAACGGCACTTTGGCATAATGTCGGAGGTGCCCACACTTGAAGCACCTCGAGTACATTACTTGGCAGGCGACTTTGATGTTGGATCATACTACCGCGATCCACGATTGAAGTTTTTCGACGGGATAAATTGCAGCTGAACCAAATAATAACAATTTTGAGGCGTGGAAGGTCAACTCTCAGATTTTTAAACCTCTGTCATGCCCTTTAGCTGTTTTGCCACACTTATTGCATTATCTTTAGATCCAGCGATATTAAATGACCTGTTAAAATTTTAAAATTTCTCCTGATCAATGTCAAATGATTTTGATCGAATATAGCAACAAACTGTTTAGCATCTTTGCTGGCACTTTCCAGGCGTGTTATTCGAATATAAACATTCTGGAAAAAGAAAGCATTACAAGTTGCTTCATTTCAACGTACTTCAGCTGCGACGGCCATCTAATCGTAGTTTCTTGACAATTATCTTAATTTTTGAAAAATAACACCCAAGGATTGCCCATGCTTCTGAGTTCTGTTTACATCTCATCAGCAGATGCCAAGTGCATCATTGCACGATTTCACATACAGTTCTTACGTGTTTATTCCATCCTTTTATGTAGGGCACTCGCATGCATAACTACACACACCTTTATTGATATGTTCAACCCAACAACCCAGCTTGCCGTGCTCTACTCTTGCATGCTAAGCCAGAAACGACTCGTCAATGTATGACACCAACGTTTTTATTCCTCGCTGACTTGACTTTACTTGAGCTTGTATCAGCACCGAATAGGATCGGTTTTATGACATTTCCGCCCATATTCTTTAATTCAGTTCATTAAATTGTAACTATTGTTTAAAATAGTAGAGTTAGTGCTAATAAATTGAATACGAACTTTGTAACAAAGAACATTGCAAAAATCGCACAAGACAACAACCAACCAAACAGTTCCTTGACAAACTGCCAATTTTTATAATGTGTTTTGATGGTGCTTTGTGACAATGTTGGTCTTGTAGCGCAATGGCATTTGCATGCAACAGTTTGTTTTCGTTCAAATTTGTCTTCCTGTTCAAACCGCCAAGCAAACATTGGCGACGGAACTCAAGACGTATGGCAACCAATCACATGAGCGAAATCTCCGCAGAAAGCGCGATGTACTAAGCAATCACCACTTTATAACAGGCTCAACAGCGCGATTTGCAGTACGCCTGATCGCTTTTGTTCCTGATTTTTCAGTTAATTTAATTTATTTGTTTATGACCAGACACGAAGTCCATAGTATGAACACACACACTCTGCAGAACGCAGGTTGATAAAAACAGACAAAACAGAACGTAGTACAATGCATTGAAGCCGGCGGAATCACAGGTTTTAAAAACTTGGTCCTGTTCTTTCAAAGTACTGTAAATTCACGTATCTGAACAGACCTCAACATGATCGTTAGCGAAATACACAGACCTTCGTCATCAGGTTAAATCGGTTACACTAGGTCGTGACCTCACGTTCACCTTCCCCGTGAATATCGTGAGGCCGAATTGGAAAAGACCCGACTGTTGACTCGTAATATCCAAAGCAAACCTTTCATTGTTTGATGATGACGTTCCAGCCGCACATGCTCTTGAAGCTTCCACAGAGCCTTTTCTAGCTCTGGAGCCAGACTGTTCTGCTGCATCCCTTCCGGTATTGTGCGCCACGCTGATTTCGTCAGAAACGGGATGGCGAAGTGATGGACGATTCTTTAGGAGAAAAGTTTAAATAAGCTTATCAATTTTATGTGATGTTCACGCCACATATACAAATTTTTGGAATTAAGCACAAAATTATTATTTGGATAAAAAGCATCAAATGCGAATCACACCAAACAGCATTAGCAACTTGATGATTGATGCATGAATTAATGTTTAAACAGGAAAATATTTGCTGTAAGGCCACTGAAACGTTCCACATTTTTCGCTTATTTCCTGAAATACTAATATAGTTCTCAAAAACCTTTGTTCACACTGAAAAAGATCAACAAACAATTTATAGCAGAACCCGCGTCATTCATTTAATATCGATATCCTGAAAGTAATTAACAAATTAATAAACTTCATGCTGAATTAACGCATGGAAAAGTAAAGTAAGTTATTCAAAAAATGCTTGGAATTCTCTGTACTGACTGGACAAACGATATGTTGGCGCAGATCAAAAACATGTCACGAATAAATTCAGTTTCTTTTCTGCGCTGTGGGCCAGGCCTGTAACCAGGTTTCAAGATTTGTGGGTAAAGTACATCTCTATGGAGTCAGGATTTTTGTTGCAGTTTTATGTTCAATGAATAAATTTTCTGGTCACAACAAAATTTGCGGAGTAGAAAATATATTTGGAGGTCACTCCCCCCAAACCAGCCTGCTGCGGGAGACAGTGAAGTTCCATGATCTTGTTTGGAAAAAGACATTAATGGTATACTCACTGTGCTTCGCAGAAGAGACCGTTCAATGATAGATTTGTTTGCCAAAGGTTGTTTGTCTTTCTGACAGCACTGAACAAAACGTAAATTTCCACAACGGGGTTCTCCACTCGCAAAACAACAACTTGGCCTGAGAAGCACAATACCAGTCAACAGATTTTAATCAAAAGTAAAACGAAATTGGAAAAAAAGAAAGAATTGAGGGTCGGAGTGCAAGGGAAATTTCACCACGAAGAACATAATTATAACCCAAACAAAGTACAAAGCAACTGTTAAAATCACCATTGAGAATTTTATAAATTTTTGGAGGATTTTACGCTTTGTTTTATATATTGCGTTTAGTGTCACCATAAAATTAACCAATAAATCGCTTTTATCTCAAAATGTTCATACATATGGCATATAACTCAAAAACTAGGTTCTGTTGTAGATCCATATTTGTTTTTTACGTTATTTAGTCTTTAAGAAAATACAAACGTTTGTGCTCAAATATGTACTTCACTGGTGAGTATACTTGAAATGCCAAAGTTATGAAATAATTTGGTAAAGTTCGCAGCATCGTAAAACAGATAAAACCATATCATAATTTAGCGGCATTTAAAAAATCAAAAATAACGTCTTATCGATTTTCTGTTGATTTACCTTGAGTCTTGAAATAAAGTTTGTGACCGCATAAAGAAATTTTCTAGCATTCCCGTAATATAAATTTTTCACAACTCTTTATATGCAGCCAAGATGACTTTTGGATAAATTATGGGGTAGAACGGTTTTTGCTCAAGATGTGCAAAATTGTCTTGGCATTGCGAAGCAAACTTATTGGGTGAGTAGCACAGACGAGCTGCTTCGCACGTTCGCGGTTTATTCACTCTGTATGCCCTCTTGTGGGTCTTTTTAACTTCCTGGATGGGAAAAATAGGTGTGGCGGGAAGCTCTTCGATAACAAAGGTTTAGGGTTTTTTAGATTACGATACTTTTGTTCTGTAACGGTGGGCTAGGCAAAAATGTTTGGTGAGGGTTTTTACCGGTGTCAGTTTTCGCCAATTTCATTAGCCTGTGCAGCGTTTCATGTGTCGTTTTGCGTAGCAAGTCATGTTGTTTTGGGCTTTCTCGGCGCTAATTTTATACGCCGTGTGTTGTTTTGAGACAGTGTAGATAGGCGTGCTGCGTTCACGACGGATCTTTGACTTCACTGGGTATTGCGGTTAGAACTAGTAGGCCAGGCATGTCTATTTGTTGCACTGCCTTCTCGGATACTCACAGCATGGTCTTCAGGCTAGTAGAGTGCATGATCGCTGAGTGAAGCCACAAATCAAAACCTTCCCAAATCCCACTTCTCAAAGGACCTTTAGCACAGTAGTTTTTCTTACACATAGCCATGGTTCTTGCTGCATATACGCGTTTCAGGACGATCGTTGTTATATTGATGGTGATACCATAGTTTTCAGCTGACTATTGCCTTGTTTTCAAACAAATTACTTTTCAAAAACACCTTGAAATCAGCTCTGCGTGACTCACTTTAAACCTTCCTCATGACACAACTATACGATATGACCATCGGTTCGGAAACAGTGGTTTACCCGAACAGATGTAACAAAGAATAGACGCGGGCATAGGATGCATACTATATTGCAAATTTAAGCAAAAACGAAAAAATAGTCCTGAGCGACAAACCTATTGTTTCCACAACCACAAACTCTATACGGCGTCCACTAGGAAGCATACGACTGCATCTTGACTAGATGTCGCACCTGATTCTGCCCATATGCAAATTTCTAACACTTTGCAGGCCTCTAATGATACATATTTGAAAAATAGAACGTCTATGAAAACTGTCGTAGAGTTGTACCATCCTGCAGTTATTCTACTGTAAGCTTTGTTTCTCATTCTTTTCACAAAACCTCGTTTTTGCCACAATTTTGTCTCTTTCTATATGTTCAGTTACCTTTGCCAGCCCCAGACGTAAGGATCAACGTCAGCGGACAAGTTGTCATGAACAGCGCCGCAAGAAAAGCATTGGACTTGGTCCTCAACCCCAGTGTAGAAAAATCCAGCAGCTGCAAAATGGCGTTGGTCAATAGCAGAGAAAGGTGTTAGGTGCTGGAATGTCCACAATCTGAAACTTTCGCCACGAGCACATCCTGAAAATCGTGATTAAGTAGCTAAAAAATTCCACATGTAAATTAGAGACATGAACAAACATTTTTATGACACGATGTGCACGAGCGCTGTAAAAACGACAAGGTAAGTCAACGGTGTATTAGTCCTATCACGGGCTGCACATGCACATGTTAATAAAATTGAGACCTGGTCTTTTAATTTCAAAAGTTTTACGAAACTGTATGTAATGAGAAAAAAATTCTCTTGTTTTATTCGTTCATCCGCAAAATTACAAGTCAAAAATTTGACAAACGTTTTACCTGAAACCACAGGAAAATGGTTGCTGCCAAGGAAATGTCTGTTAAGAGTACTCTAGAAAATTCAACAAAAATGCTAATTAACGGGAAAGAAGAATGATTTATCAAAAGGACTGCATCGAAAGAGCTATGCAACACAAACAACTTAAATTGGAATTTAACCTTGAAACTCAAAAATCAAGTGAAAGGTACATTTCCATCAAAATGACTGAGTCAAGTGCATTTAGCAAGAAAAAGTTTTCGCAAAAGAAGAATCATTTGTTCGTTGCTAAAGCAAACATTATCCAATAAGTTCATCGCATTTCCAAATGTAATTAAGGCATACCCTTGAAAATATGCACTAAACTCATGCCTGAAGAGTAGGTAAAACTTAACTTCCTCTATGAAGCGGCATAGATAACCTCAGCAGGTTGGAAGAACGTTTTTGTTTAAAACACACGAAATTACTGGAAAATTCAGTTCCGTTGCTCAGGTAGAGAACGAACAAATTGTTTCGAAAAAACAAGTAAAAATTATTTCCGATTCAACAAATCTTTGTACATCGCAAACCGTGGAAAGAAGAGCAAGTTATTTAACGCAACATTCGCAGCGAAAATGAGCAGCCTGGTGCTCTGCACGGAGAAAGTTTGTTTAAGTGGGCAACGAAATAATGAATAAGAATCTTTTTTAGTTTAGTTGATTTTTTTATTTGCGTGTTTAGTGCAGTTTGAATTTTTTTTTCTATTTGGTTGCAAAGTCAAGTAACGTGAAAGACATTAATTTACCTCAACACACACGAGAGGGATATTCCTGCATTCTATTCGCAACGTCATGGCACAAGGGGGTGAAGCCCGTTCATGTTCTTCAATGGCGTCCTCGTTTTCCATTGAAATAATGAATATCCTTCCGCAGCTAAAGCATTGTCGATGGTCGGGGTTCTCAAGGCAAAAAAATCCATGTTCAGCCTCGCGCAATGACTGAGCATCTTGGCCAATCCCACGACGAGTGTAAGTTAGTCTTCTGTCCGCTTCTTTGCAAAGATTGAGGGAAAACAAAAACAGCTGGTATTGGCGCGATACGACAGTGGCTACTGACCTACTGCGCGCTACAAGGACAGGTTCCTCCCTGAAGGGGGCCTGCAACAGCGCGTATGTTGTGCATTCCACCGACTCGATCATTGCCATTGCACTGCAAAGAGTAGATTAGCAACTGATGGAAAGCAGAAATTTGTGTGAGCTGCGTTCACAGGAAGAAATACTTAACAAAAGTGCAAAAATATCCGTTGTTAAGAATTGCACCAGACCAGATACTCTTCAAGCTTGCGTCAGAGAGTTAAACAACATCGATCATCGCCGTAAAACATATTTAATATCAGGCGTTAAACATTTCGACAAATAGTGGCATGCAAACGTTGGAAATATTTAATATGGTTCACATTGGCAAGGCAGTTCGATATTTTCCGAGTTTTGAACTTGACTTAAATGCTGACACTTACCTGATGAAGCTATAAACCTTCAATCTCTTTGTTGAAGCGATGTTTTCACTTATTTAAATACGTCCAGAGAACAAACGTGCAAGTAGTCATTACACAAAGAGCATTAAGAAAGGTGTATTTACAGCTGTACATACACACTGAAAAAAATATCCCCGGTAAAGTTTTCAAAAAAAGACTAGAAAGGATTACTCAGGTAGAGACCTATCACTTTACAACTTTTGAGAGCAAATATTTTCACTATGACATATATATTCGTTAGTAAAAATATTTTCGTTATTGAATAAATTCCTGCACATTTTGTTAAAGTTAACAATATAGCATTCAGTTGCAGGAAAGTGCAAAAATTGCAGGGGCAGAATTTTCAGAGCTTGTCGAGCTAATTAGTAAGTATGATCGTGTTCTTGGAAAACATTGTTCAAAGGAATGCAAGGACAACTGGTACTTCTTATCTCCACAGATTATAAACGAATTCATTGGTTTGTTGTGTGAACATGTGAACAAAAGCACTTTCAACCAACTTCACGATGCAAACTACTTCGCTGTTATCCGGGATAGTAAAGCTGGCAATACCCATGTAGACAATTAAACTTGCCGCTTTGTTGCCGTTGGAAACGAAAAGGTGATGGTCAAGATTCTTTTCTGGGACATTTGCATTAACGTGGAAGAACAGCCAACGCTATGAAAAAGCTTTATTGAATAAATTGGAAGAAGAAACGTTGAAATTTGTCAAGTGCAGGAGTATATCGGGTGTAGTAATACAGCTACCAGGTCGGCGTTCAGCGTCTTTTGTAGAGTAAAAATGGTAAAGTAAGTTTTTTTCTGTTCGAATCACAGTTTTAATTTAGATGGGGTTCATAAGTCAAGTACAAGTCCCATTATCATCTTTGTTGTTGTAGAAAAGCTGCTTGTTTTTTCGTTCTCAACGCACCGCTGGGTCGTTTTATCTTTGTACACGAATATTACAGTGAAGTGCCTGTTCTTCGCCGACGTTCACGCTATGAGGCTGTTCAGTGTTCATTTTGTGAAAACAGTGCTTTACATGTGACAAAAGCACTTGAAGAGCTGACTTCAGATTCTGAAAATTTTTGAAAACGAGGGAGGCTAAATTAATTCTGAATTATCTTTTGCGTTTTGACATTTTTTGTCATCTGTATTTTTATAAAAAGTTTCTTAAAGAAAGCAAAGTCTTACACAAGCAACTACAAACGCCTGGATTAGCATTGGCTGTTTGCTTATAAAGGATAGTAGCGATACAATATTTTTTAATCGACGTAGGCAGTTTTTAAACTATGAGCAACTATTCCAGCTTTGAAATTAATGTCTTAACATCACGAATTTCGTTTGGAATTTGCTAGGTGTTTGATAGCAATTTCAAAGGTTTTTGATCATATTTATCTTAAAGGTTATCGTTTTCAATTTTCGTAGCGCAACAACTGAGGGTAATCTCATAGATCGAAATGAAAGACAATGAGCTTCGATGTTTATTACAAGACAAGACTCATTGCAATTTGTGAATGTTTGATTCTGATGTTCAAGAAATTTTAATATTTCGTATGTGCTTACTGATCACGAAACATCCTCTTTTTTCATTTCAAATTCTTGCAAGAAAATTTGAGGATTGAAAAGTGGGCCACATTTATGGTCGGGCCTGAGCGGAACTTAACCTCGATATGCCACTGTGCTTGGTAGTAGTGCGCTAGAATTGTAGGAAGGTACACTGCAGAACGCCCAGATCGCTGTAACGCAGGCCTGCACAAAATACGGCCCGCGGGCGGCATGCGACCCGCGAGAGCTCCGTGTGCAGTCATCGAGAGCTTTAGCAGTTGCAGCAAACGTTGCAACAGCGCGGCTTTGGACATATAATTAATGACCTTTTCAGAATTTTTTCAAACTACAACAAAATTTTGTTTCAAATTACAACAAAATGAAATAAATTTTGCGGACCGCGGCAAATGTATGTTGGTCAATTTGGCCCTTCGAGGTTTCTGAGTTCTGCAGGCCTGCTGTATCGTTCAACATGACATCAACAAAGTCTCAAGTAGACCTGCTAATAGTACAAGATTATTTGTTGCAGGCTATGTGTAGCTTTACAAATTTAGATAGGAATGCTCTTGAAAGAACAAGAAGGTGACCAGAAAATCAGCATAAAGAAGGTATACGATGTATACCTAACGGACTGAATGAGTAGGCTACAGTGGATTGGTCCCGCGCACCCCAAGCTGGTTGACCGGATTTTTCGGGTCACAACGCCCACTTGAAAACACTTAATTCTCGAGACCTTTTCCAACGTCGTGCTTGGCGATAGGCTTTTCGCCGTTTTGCTTTGCGGCCATTTTTTGCCAGTAGCTCCTTGTGCCGCACGCAAGGTGAGCTGAAATGGGCGCCCGTTGACCTTCTGGATCCGGTACTGGGCGAGGATAGTTGGAATTTTTTATGATTTGTATTGTTATTATAGCACACATTGTTTTGTTCATACAGAGGGCAGCGTGCCTTGGATCAAAAGATGTCTTGGGCCAGAAGATGCCTCAGTTCCAAACAAGTTACAAATAGCATGGCCCACCTTCAGGCGAGGTCCCTTGGGGGCAAGCATGAGAACGTCACGAGAAATGCAATCTCATTCTCGCGCATAAGAGAAACGAGCGTACGGCATTGGGGTATTGTTTATTACGGCAATGTAATGGAATCGTTTGGTTTTATGAACGAACAACTGTACCTCGTATCTACCCGATGTCAATACCTTGGCACTGTGCTTGTCGCCTAGTAGTGATTCTAGCTCTACTCCGTACTATTGTTAAACGATTGGCTCGTACTCTATACTGTGGATTCTTTCTGTCAACTTGCTGATTGCAATGATCATTGGCATATTATCAACGTTTTTTGCACAGCAGCCACGGACACGTTCTGCTTGTGTTCTTTTCGGCGTAACGTTTTTTTGCTTCATGCAGTAATTGTTTGCTCTAAACAAAAGTCATTCTAAAGGTTGTGAGATCATACAGCATTTAGCTTGTTTCATTTGGTTTAGGGGTGTTTTTACGAAATGTATTGGCGTGTCTATGCAAAATAGCGCCCATGACAAAGTTTACATGTGCGCCTTTTCAATAATGTAAACATTAGATATAAGCATGATTTTTACAAAAGATAAGTCATGAAGAAATAAATGTTTTAAAACAGAGAAAATGTGCTTTATCTTGTTGTAACCTTTTAAGCAAATGAAATATAAGTTATCCAGAAGGACCATAATATGCTTCTACACTCATTTACTTTTATTATAAAGATCATGAAAAGATTGAAATAATGACGTTATGGTAACTTAAACATATTATTGGCTGACCAAATTCCAAATCTTACAAACAAATTACACAATATATTGCAACTGCAAACGCCAATTTCTTTCCAAAATGAAATACATTTAACCCTTTAGATCAGAGGTTCCCAACCTGGGGTACATGTACCCCCAGGGGTACATTTGCCTATTTGAAGGGGTACATTTAAGGTTAGCTATAGGAGATAAAAATATATTTACATATTATTTGTTTCCAAATATTTATACATATGTCAGTTGATACTATTTTCAAAAGTCATTGTATGCTTCTTGTTGAATATATCTATGAATAACCATGATGAAATATTTTGCCATAAGAAATTTTAGGGGTACATGTTCATCTGTCGAATTGCTGAAGTGGTACATGCTTATCTGTTAAAATGCTGTAGGGGTACATTCTCATCTTTCGGAATGCTGAAGGGGTACATGGTAAGAGAAAGGTTGGGAACCCCTGTTTTAGATGGTACAATAACTTGTTTAATTCAACTCATATATTACTTGTGTTCGAAAGACACAATACCTTCGAAACATTAAATCCAGTCTTTTCTTGTTTAAATAACACAACATGCTAATTGAAACAATACTTTTCTTTCCTTTATCAAAACAAATTCGTCTATACACTATGATATCATCACAGTCAGTTTTCTCTCTCGTTCCATTCAATACTCGTCAAAGCTAGATCACAAAATGTGTTCTGACTCAATGCGACTTGGAGGCAGCGGTGTAACTAGAGGTTTCAGCCAGGGAGTAAAACGTAGTTGAAAGGGGACCACTGGCCATTGTAGGGAGCCCACTAGAAAAAATGCAGAAAACATATTTGATAATTGATGGTGAATCCGGATGTGGATGGCTATACTAAAGCCCTAAATCGCCGAAAAATACTCCGAAAAACGCAAAAAACGTCAACCTACTGAAAACCAAAAGAATACTAAGACCCAAACATAAGCTAAGTGGGGGCCCGGTTTTTACATTTACGATAGCTTCCCCCGATTCGCTCCTCTGCTTCCCCATCAGTTACGCCACTGCTCGGAGGTACAAAAATCTGTAGAAGCTTTAGCCTTCAGCATGAGAAGTACGAGGCTTTGCAGGTATGGCAATCGAGCGTTGTTGTTCAGTCACAATACCTGACCGTCGTGTTGCGTCACAATACCACAGTTTTGTCATAAGTACTTGATGGTGCTGGCGCAACACGCCTGAGTTAGATAAGGGCGCTGCATTGATACAGCTTTGCAGTTATTGGTTGTATCCAGTGGTGTGTTTAAGGGGAGGCGAGCGAGGAAAGTTCCTCCCCCCCACCTTTTTAAGGGCACTCTTGAGGTGATACGCGCGTAAATTTTCCTTACTTTTGACAAAAATGTATTATTCACTCATATAAAGTACTGCAAAGCAGATCATAAGTAAGTACTCTGCTTGCAAAGGCCCCCTAAAGAAATTGTAATGTGTAGGCACTTTGCTTTCAAAGGGCCCCAACAGCAACTGCAATTTGAAGGTAATTTGCTTCAAAGGGGCCCCCATCCACTACTGAAATGTGTAGGCACTGTGCTTTTAGAATTTCATTGAAGGGGCTTCTAAAAGAAACTGTAATGTGTTAGTACTCTACTTTCAAAGAGGCCCCCTACAGAAACTTTAATGGCACTTTGCTTTCGAAGGGGCCCCCAACAGCCACTGAATTGTGTAAGTAGGCCTACTCTGCTTTTAAAGTTGGTTGAAGGGGCGTTAAAGAAACTGTAATGTGTATGCACTCTGCTTGCAAAGGGACCCCAACAGCAATTATAATGTAAAATGCCATGATTTCAAAGAGGACCCTTTCCAATTCTATTGTACAGCAGTTGTAATGTAAGTACCTTAATTTCAAACGGGGCCCCAACAGCAATTGCAATGTTTAAGTACCTTGCTTTCAAAAGGGCCTCCAACAGCAACTTTAAAGTATAAGTACCTTGATTTGAAAGGGGCCCCCTACAGCAAGTGTAATGTGTAAGTACCTTGCTTTGGAAGGGGCTCCCAGCAGCAGCTTTAATGTGCAAGTACTGTACCTTGCTTTCAGAGTGGCCACCAACAGCAACTGTAATGTGCAAGTAATCTGCTTTCAAAGGGGGCTCAAACAGCAATTGTAATGTGCAAGTAGGCCTACTATGCTGCCAAAGGGCCCCCAATAACAACTGTAATGTGTAAGTACCGTCCTTTCAAAGATACCCACCACCATCTCCAACGAGCAAATAAAGAACAGCTTCAAACCAACTTCTGTACCTAAACAAATTGTGTGTTAAAATTTCCTCCAAACAGTTCTGAAAAGACCATGTCAAATAGGAGCGAATAGGCCTCCTTATACCAAATGATAACGGTTTATACCAAATGATAACGTTTTATACCAAACGACGATTTTTAGAGATTGAAGTATTTGCTATATTGGTAATTGTATGAAAATGCCACAGATGAACAAAAAATAGTCTTTTTTATGTCTCTGAGTTATAAAGGTTAGACAAATTTCTCATTTTTTGTGATGTTGCACCTTAGTGAACATTTCCATCAGAAATAAGACTACATGCAATTGTTATAGTAGGGACCACACTACATCTTTTGATTTATAGGCAATTTTTTCATAGTTTACAAAGTAATTTTGCATTACTGCTGTTGCACTGCAAAGACTGTTAATAAGCAAGGCAACATTCGTGATTCTTGTCACACAGCAGAAATAGCAATTTTTTAGTATTATGAATAGGCTACCCATTTTTTCTACAGACATTTCAGGTATTTTAGGTGGTGTGATTTAGCCTATGCTTAAAGCCACAGGTTATTTGAAGCTTGACTAATAAATGCTTGGTTTAAGATAGACCTGATAGCTTGGTAGCTGATGTTTAAGCTCTTTTTTGCCAGCTCTTAGCCAATATAACTTGAACGCTGTTTCTTAGCACAGATTTAATCAGTTGTGTAGGCTACTTGCTGCAGTAGAAATGTTTTCGATAAAGTAGCCTACATGATGAATTATTTCCAACTATTGCACATTTTCCAAACAACTAGTGGCAATGCAACATGAAGGCAGACTTGACTCATCCAGCCTCAAAGCTTTCCAAAACAAGTCTCTAATTGGATGCGTGTGTATGCTATGTTGTTTCAGTTGAAAGGATGAAATTTAAAACAAATTTAGTGTTTTAAATCTTCTTGGTTGCTTTTTATAGTTTCATGGATTCCCACAAAGACATGAATGTAAACAAATTCAGAATACCAACTACCAAGCATTTTTCAAAGGGGGAAGGTGTGGGGTAAACTTTGTAGTTTACTGATGGTGAATTCTGAGAAATGGGGCGCAAAAATTAAGTGGGGCGATGCTAACTTGCTGTTGCCTAACTCTCCTGTGTTGCCAGCCTTGTCTTCCCAACTTTCAATATTTTCAGAATTTTTTATCATGTACATCCTTTTGCATTTTCTCCTTCTGCTACTTCAGTTATGTCGTAGTCTCAGGAACATATCCTTGGGTGGCCGTATCTTAGGCAAATCTAAAGTGATTATCACGGTTGGCTGAGTATGATGCCGTCATCAGAGGGCCCCATTTTTAGCCTTGCCTCGTCCCCCCCAACCCTAAACCCACCACTGGTTATATGGGGCGCAATATAGAGGATGAAGACACTGTAAATCAGAAGTTTTAATTTTTGCCAAACAATTTTTGCGCCCTCGTCAAAGCGGCGCTCAGGCACGAGCCATGCCTGCCATACCCTAGATATGCCACTGCGAAAAAGCCCTCTTTCAACATAACCATGCCGTAACTGAGTGGATCTATCTGTTTGCTAGATTTGTTCGAATAAATTATATTCTCGTATGATGCTTACCAAAGCGCAGTGGTTGACGCGCCATTTTGATTGGTTGTGCTAAAAGTGATGGTGAAGGCGGCCGTGCTTCACACTGTGGGTGTGTGTACAGAATTTCCAGCCTGTTGATTACCTGTAAATTTCAGGTTTTGTTTTGCTGGAGATGTTTTGAAATCTAACAGCCGTACTAAAATTTTTCTCCAGGTCTATCTTGCTGTGTATGTCTGCTCCTGCATTTCACGATAAAAAGTCTTTCTTTTGCTCAGCGCCATCTCTAATTGCTTCCACTCTGTAAACGCCTTTTATGTGCTCACGAGAATTTTGATGATTAGAAATTTTCGGATTCATTTTCCAGAGTTTTTGAGCCCAAGGTTGCTTGACAGGTTGGATTTGCGCTGATATTCTTTTTGAAAAAAGACGACAACAGAAGCAGTGTAACGACTCATTTGCTTTTGGGTGAAGTAACTATCATCTCAACACATTCTCATGACTGCTTCCTAGGTTCATAGTTTTATAAAACCAATCTTATAATAGCATCTCCAAGCAGCATCTTTGCCCTAATTTTACAGTTGCCCTCAAGTATTTGTTGAAAAGACCCTGATTTCAAAACAACCGCAGCGTTAGTTAAAGACCATATTTTTGACCTAAAACTTTGAGTAAAAACTTCATCAACTTATTCGCTCTTCATCCGCATTTTCTAGATTTAGGCTACAAGTCTAAGGCTTCTGAACACAAAAACTGAAAAGACTTGAAAATAGTTTTAAGTCACCTCCCATAATTTCCCGCCTTGGGACTGGAGACAACAGGGCATTTTTTGCTACGCCACTGACCAACTATAATAAGATGCAAGAGTATCGATAGGATCACTCTGATTTCCTAGAAACCGAAGTTTCTTTTGATCGTTTTTGTCATCACACAGTCAGTGAAAAACGTAGAGTTTTGAAAGTATCATCAGCAATTTCAAAAACACATTTCGAGCATGCTCCGCTGTAGACTAATCTGTCTTAAAATTTTAAGTTCTCACAACTTGCCCACGAAAACTTTAAGTGAGAAGTGCTTGGGTCATCATGCGCGTGTGGTGTCTTTCTTTCGCCATTTTGTTATATTTTTTTAAAGTTCACTGTAAACTGGTGAAAAACTGTAGTGAAAACAAACGTGCACGAATTACAACATGCTTTAATAGCAAACTTCAGAGGGAAAGAATTTATTGGCTGAGTTGAGCGCAGTAAAGAACAGGGATAACATCTTGAAACATTTGTGTGGAAAACATTTTTCGCAAACTAAGTTATTGAGAAAAAAAATTTTAGCACTCTGTCTATCGGAAAGGAGTCTTTTCAAAGCTAAAAACCAGACACTAAGGTGTTAACTCTTAACAGAGTATATATTTCGCCCACTAGGTATGCATCATCAGCTCTGCGAAGTACATGAAATGTAAAATTGATAAAATAAAACCCACAAAGAGTGAAGCTACCAATTAAGAGAATCTAACTGAGAATATTACAACCCAAGCTGGTCGCTTTACAAAGAAGAGGAAAAGGCCACAGTAGGAAAAACTAAGCAAAACAAACTATCCAGTGTACAGTGACCTAACAAAAAGTAATAGCGCAGACCAACAAAATTGGCCAATTAAATTAAAAGCTTTAAAAAATGAAAAAACAAATTGAGAGAAAAAACTTTCACAGCGACTTGTTGCAATTTAACAAAATTTTTACATGGCGCAAACTGACCAACATACATGTATCAAATGTCCTAGTAGTCAATAGTCAAATCTTGCATCTGCAAACGGGAATTGCAGCTTGAGAAAAATGTCTGGCATGCATGTAGTTATTAGTTACACAGTTAGCCAAGAACTTTCTTTGAAATCATACATAATGCGACCTGCTCAAACAAGCGACTGCCGTACCGTTCGTATCTTCGCCGACGCAATCTGCTTATCACCTTCACAACTGCTGATTTCAAAGCTAAATTCACTTTCCGAACTGCTTTTTTCCTCTTTCGTATTTCCTTTTTTTCTCGCAGGCGCCACATGAAGCGAGAATGCCACCCTTCCAACACCTTGTAATATTGTTTTGCCCGAAGCTGATAGAGAAAAGAACAATCGCATTCTCTCATTGGGTAACTCGCAACAAAATGCAAAAACAGCATCAGGTTATAACGAAGAGTACCACCTAAAATAAATGTATGTGATGATTATAACTGTACGAAAGTTATTTTTCTTATTTTAAGTGTTATGCTCATGAGTGCAGCTGTCTATCAGAAACTTTACTCATGCTATCAGATTGTTGACGAGTGATGTTAAATGGCCTTTTCCTAATTTTCCTAGTGTGTAATTTTGTAATAAGCACCACCTGACCGATTGTTGTAATAACGTAACACTTGATTGCAGTAGGAGTGGTTTCTGGCAGAAAAGGAACCAAAAACATCGTCCTGTTCTGTAAAGAAATGTGATAGTGGAATAAATAACCTCTCCTTTTCAGTTGCATTGATTGCCGCGTGACTGCTCTTGCATTGGACTAAAATACATGGCAATTGAGGCAATATGTCTTGTCGAACGCCGTCGAAATGTACAAGCACTCTCTGCATCCAAGCATTTGTTACTTGTATAGTTGTCAATAATCGGAAGCCACTATGTGGCAAAGCAAGTAAATTAATCACAATTTATTTCACAGGGAAGCTGATTTCGGGTATTTAAACACATCTTCAATCCTGCTGAAGCCACTGAGAAAACCTCACGAGCGAAATGTTGACACTGCAACAAGACTAGAAAAGGGCACACCAACTGGGGCTGGGAACAAGCAGCGCGAGCGGAATAATTTTGCTATTCTGAAAGATGACCTTCTCAGAATAGCAACGTTATTCCTCTTTTAGAAGAGCAAAATTATCGCATAAGGATTAAAGCAGAACGAAGCAGGTAGATTCCTCAGAAAGCTTGGCCAGAGCTTATTTTGTGGTGTAGCTGCCAGAGTTTGTTCGAACCAGTGTGTAAATATCACCGACACCCAATGTCTCCCTACTATTACAGAAAACAATGGAGATGGAGATCGTCAAAACATGCTTTGGGATGATGACTGGAACAACGACGAAAACCCGAAAGGGTACTAAAGATTACTGCAAGAAGAAAACAAGAAGCTTCGAATACAAGAAGCAACCTTTGGACTCGAACAGAACTGAGTTGAAGTTCATTGCACAACGCAGGACTGTGGTAATTTGTCAAAAACAAATTCCGATTAGCAAGCGATTCATACCAAAGGGCCACAAGAATCATTGTTTTGATAATGCACAGTCTGTAAAACACCGCTATGCGCATGCGCAGTTGCCTTCTTCGCACGCAGCGTTGACCGAGCGAAATCTTTCTATGCGCAGAAAATAGGTGATCAAACAAAGGCATTTGTACAAAAAGGCAAGTGTGAGCAATGGACTACTGTGCACAGTCGCAATTGCAAAGCCTGCGCAATAGAACACCAAGCAGAAAGTGTAGGAACCCCATTGCCTAGCAATTCAGTGTGCAATCCGTCCAGAACTTGTGATTTTATTTTCGTATTTAAAATTCAGGGGTCTGTCCAAAAGGAGAGACAACATGAAAACGAGCGGAAAGTTGTGATGCGAAAAGACGGTTCAGCCGGCGGTCCATGTGCTGCATGACTCTTGTGGTGACACAGAAGGCGCAGTGACATGCTGACAGTAAGAGGCCGGCAAGGAGCTTGCAAGTGCAACAATATGAACGACAACAAGCGAAAGAATAAGGGCACAATGCAACGTACAGACAAAAGGGTTGTTAGGATATGAAAAGGCAAATTTGTGGCGGCAGAAACGATCAAAGTGTGCTTCTGTACTACGGAAGATAGTGGAAAATACAATGCCGTAAGACTAACCTGATTCGTTGGCGAACTGTTATCGCCAAGGGTATGGCTTTAACCGGATTTGGTGCTAATTTACTATTATTGTGAGGTGTGCAAGCTAACGCATTGAATGCAATCATGAATAATAAAGAGTGGTTTTGTTGTTAACAAGCCTTTACTGCAGAGGTAGCATAAGTAGCATCATGCAAGAGAAATGACAGGTGTGCCTGTCCACACTCGTTAATTTAGATATTCTAGACTCGCTGGTTTACGAAAATGAGATCAACGAGTGGCAGAATGCAAGTGACGAGCTTGGCATCACTGAAATACTGATTATGAATGACGATTTCCGAAACAGGTGTTGCATCGTGTTTTCATCGCCAATTTCTGTCCTTGAAAATAAAGAGCATTTTCGGCCCAAATGAAAGACAAGCATCTTTAAATGTCAACGTGGTGATATCCACGACTCAGGTTGGTCAGGAACAAATGTGTTGATTGTGCGAGTTATAATATTGGGGATAGGAGGGCAGGATAAAGAAAGTTGAGGCGCTTAAGCGTACAAAAACGAAAGGTCGGGACTATGCGCCATTTACTCTACTACAAGTCAAGTAACGCTTAGTCAATTTCATGACCAAACGATGTAGATTTATGTCGCGGGGTAAGCAGGGGTGTAGTGGGGCGATAACGCTTCGGAAGGCGTTCCCACTCCTTTTTCATGTTTTGCTTTGAAATGTGTTTGGGGCTGTGTTAATTGTCTATTTTTTTGAATGCGTTCCCACAACCTTTTTGTAAGCACTACACCCCTGGGGGAAAGGAACGTACCCAACACAGTTTTAGTGGCGGGAGTTCGTTAAAACTTTAGCAGCAACAGACAATTGTCGCCACCAATCATAAAATCCGTGCATTATGCAATCCTACACAAAAACTTTCTTAGCGACAAATCATAAAACACTTCGCGACTTACAATCAAAGCTCATCACGGTTTTCTGTAACTACCTTCAATCAAAGTACACATTTTCAAAGTAGCTACAAAGAACACACCGTAATATTCGCACAATGACATTCTCTTCTTTTGTGCCAGTTCTTTCAATCCATTGCTAAGCCGCACTAGATTTCGGGGCAGGTGTTGAGCAGCCATTCGATTGTCTCATCGTTCAGAACTGTCAGGCCGTGCAGTCCATGAGGAAGTCGATGGGTTGGACATTGGAGGACAATATGGTCGACGGTTTGTTCTTCTGCGCCACGCTCACAGGCCTCGGAGAAGGCATTCCCCCTTTTGTACCAGCAGGAGCGGAAATGCCCGACACCGGTGCCGAGTCGGTTAAGCCGGACCCAGGCTCTTCTTGGGAGGGTCGCCCTGGGGCATAGGTGCCGGTGTTGGAGATGAAAGTGTGGAGTCTTGTCTGGGCATTTGCACTCGATGGACGGGTGAGCGCTGAGAGGAGCAGATGTCCAGGTTCCAAGGCACGGCGTGCTAGAGACAATGTTGCCCCATTACGACGAAGCTCAGCAGGTTGGATGCCTGCGGGAGAGGAGGACGGCAGATGTCGTCACGGGGCCCTCCCTATACGACATTGCTACAAATGTCAACCAAACATGTCACTACGAGAGCAACCACTGCTACCCGCGCTGGATGTGTTCACCGTGGGCTGGGTAGAAAAACGCCTGGCGCAAGACACGGCAGCAGCAGAGCTGCCGTCGAAGGTGACCCACGATCCAGCATACTCCAGCTGAACACCGGACTCACCGCAAAGAAGATCAGCGTAATTGACCAGCTTGCCAATAAGAACAAAACTTTCATCATCGTCCTACAGGAGTCCCATTGCACAACTGCAGACAAGCTAGTGATCCCCAACTTCTCAACAGCTGGGTCAGTGCTGAGCAGGAAGCACGGCCTTGCCACATTTCCTTGACTGTGAAGTCCTTGGCTCCAAGCGACCGGTTGTCAACCAGAACAATCCCGTTCAAAAAACTTAAGTACCGTAAATATGTTTCATACGCAGTACTTTTGTCCCATAAAATTGTGAAGCTTTTCTCGATTAAGTGTCACAAAAAAATTAATTGCATCTTGTGCACAGACGAATTAACGCAATATGTTACAGTAATTGCAGCCTTGTACGTTTCAGGCCTCTACGTCCACAGAATTGGACTAACTTTAAACAAAAAGAATCGAAAAGGAACTCTCTGGAAACGCAAATGCCAAAAGATTTTAAAACACACTGCTTGACGATCGTGACTCAGCAGAAATGCATAGAGTTCAATCACCAGTTTTCATTTGTGAATGCGAGTGATGTACAGATGCATAGTTTGCTGGAAAAGCTATGAGAGACATTGCATTGAAGCTCGGAAGTGGAATCTACTGTTCTCAGTCATGAAGTCAGAACTGTTTTTGCTGAAGTGAGTGAAGCATGTGGATACATTTTTGGCTGGCAAGATGCGGAAAATTTTTTATATTCTTTGGTGCTACCGTGAATAAAGGTGATCATTTTTTTAGGTAAAGTTGGCGTTTTGCATATTTGCTAAAGTTTCCATTCCCTTTCGGTTTTCAGAATGAAAGTTTACTATCTACTTTAAATACAGTATTTTTAGCGTGTTTTATTTGTCAATACACCGACTTCTCAATTAATTGTTACGCAGTTCAGTTTCATTTTCCCGCTTTCTGTACTCCTGCCGGAGCTCCACGAGTGGTCTGCGGCGCCCATCTCCGCTTGTTTGCGCCGTGGTCCACGCGGCTACTTTTGCAGTAAATGCTGCACTGGTGGCGAGTCAGTGGCAACGCTGCGCGTTAAATTTTTTCTTGCATCCACCGAACGTCAATGAGAACGAGGCAGTAAGAACCGTTTCATAAGTTTTCGGTGTGAACTGACCGGGAATCGACCCCAGCGTACAAGCTTTGGTGGCGTGCTCAATCAACTGTACCACTGAGCCTGTTACAGACGGTACAGCAGCGCTGAACATTGTAAAGATATTACTACCTTTGAAAATAAGAAAAACGAAAATGTGAAAAAATTTGCAAAAAAGCTTTGAAAATTTAAACATTTCGCATGTGTTAACATCTTTCGATGGAGTTAACCCACTCGAACATTTTATGCTTACTCCGTAATGGGTCTGTTCAAGCTCAGTTTTTTGCAGATTTTCTAATACTACTGCTTATCAAATAAGGTTTCTTTGAAGTGTCTAAAAAAGGCATGAAGATTTGAGAATATAAAGGCATTGGCGAATTTCTCCTTATCTGTGCTCACGCACTGAGACTTCCACTTTGACTTGAGGTCTTCAGTAATTTCTTTATTAACTATCTAGTTAGCGATGATACAACTGACATCTTGCAAACGTTTCGATAACAACTGTTATCATCTTCTGTGCATAGCAATGCTATGCATAGTTAGCGATGCATCTCTACACCATTGCAGAAGCATTCCATAACGTCTAGAATCCCGTACAACTGTACGTCATTCTTTCTGCAACTTTTTAACTTTCTCGTATCACCTTCCGAACTCACGTTCAGATTTGCTTCACATGTAATTGCAAATGATATTATCGATAAAGCTCTCTACGTACTGGGAATGATCAAACATTTGCAACGCTCTACCACTCTCCTACGTGCATTTGACCTTGTAAGATTCTTTTATTGAAAGCATTTCTCTTGTGTACTGTAGAATGAAGGTTTTCCCATTGAATACATACCCTGTTTAATTTTCAACCATATTTTCATATTTCTCTGTAAATGTGGATTTCAACGATCCAGTGGACAAGAAAACAACAGGCAGTTAGTTCCACCAATTTTTTGAATAGACATTAATAGTGATGTGGTGACTACAAAAAATGCCACATCGCCGCGAATTACTTTCAAAAGCATGCACATGTTGTAAAAATGCTACCGTCATTGATTCATCACTATGGATGTGACAGCTTTCAAGCTTCAGTTTAATCGAAAGTTAGAATTTCACCATAGAAATCGACTGACTAAACATTGACACTTGTGACATGTGGGGTACCATTGCAACTGATGGTATGAAGTAAAACAGTCAACGGCGCGATACTTTTTACCTAATTTCTTTTTGCTTACTGTTACTGCTTTCAAACGATTCAAACTCTCGTTTCAAAAATTTGTGTCATAAATCATGGGCTTTAACAAAGCGGAAATTATTTAGGAAGGAACTATGCAATGAAAGCTATAAGTGTGGTTAGGCAATGTAAATTCTTTAACGGGGCTGACTTACTTTGTAAAGGTTGAAACCTGAAAAACACGAATTTCATTAAGTTGCACAAAATTATCTTGCACAAAAGATGTATAAATACTCCTGCATTGCTGTCACCCCGTTGATGCTCGTCTAAAAGATGTGTGCCCAACATCAAATAACAACATGATGCCCACGAATATCATTAGCCTACATTCAGTGTTAACAACTTATGTCATCACACCGACATCGTCTCGACCACTTTCCTTCGAATAAATGACTGAGTGTCCAAAGTATCAACTATACGATGTGTTCTCACGCATCGACTTCCTAAGTGTGACGTAAACCTCACCAAACCGCACATGCTCTTTCCCTGTGGGATGTATGGGCGAGATAAACGCGTACACATGATATCATGATGCTGCCAATATCAACAATACTTCTTTTGTAGATTTGCTGAATGTGCATCACTGACATCGTAAGTTGCACTCAACTGACTTTAATGACAGAGGAAGTAATACGCAGTGAATTGCAGTCAACTGACTTAAGTGATCTGCAGTCAACTGACTTCATGTCAAAGGAGATATACCGGGCGTTCGCACGAACATTGTTGTGTTGCAAGGCTGAATATCTTTCCCTTACTATTTATTTAGACATCCCCAGCCCTGCAGCTTAAACTAAAAGTTAAACTAAACTCTTCTTTCAGTGACTAACTGCTTTCCACAATTTCGGTAGCTCGATCTTGTACAGGTCAAAACCTGCTTATAATTGCAATCCGTCCTTACTTGTTCTGCTAAATCTAACACCACTGGCAATACAACTGCATGGTATTTATTGGCGCTCTGTATCCAAGCATCACGTGCCCTTTATTTCTTCTGCATATTGTTACCTGCCGGTAAAACCCCATCTGGTATAAGTCTTTTGCAATATACAGTTTTATATTTGATACTCGGCTGCGCATTTGTAGAGATTTTAACTGTAGCTGAAGTATATTACTGACCGTGCACAATCTGACAAACACATCTGTTATGCTTTAAACCCAGTTGTAGGCTGGTAACACTCAAGCACATCTGAAAGCTGTTCAAATGGAAAAACTAAAAATCAGGACTATTATCGTACATCTGTCCGTATTTCATGCATTGCCTTTGACAATTGTATTTACAGTCAGTTTTTCAACGCTTCCATCAGTTAAAATTGATGTTACGGTGAAATTTGCGATTTGTTTTGACAGCAGGGATGCTTGGGTCTGCTCTTCACCCATTCTGAAACCCTAGAGTTTTTTTTCACTATCGTTTCAACCAAAACTAATCGCTTCAAATTCCCAAGATGAAGCATGCGTGAAAACTACAGATCACGTAAGCGTCTAGGTTACAGTGGTTGCCTACGCCGCACATCCGGGGTATATAATATCCAAATCCAATCTGCCCTGAAGTATTGATAAGTATTGACACAATGACACAAGTATTCACGGAAAAGAAATACGTAGGAGGGGGTTGCCACCTTTAGGCGAAATACATCCAATACACTCGCTTTGCTCGTGAGCTCATCGTAGCAATCAGTTTTGGCATTTAAGCAATACGGTTCTCATGTCAGTGATCGCGAGATCCATAAATGACTGGCCTCTTGATTTCCACTACAAAGTCTCGGTTGTACTGCCGCTTCTCCAAACAAGTTGCTTTTCTTCCATCATTTTGTACAAGTGGAAATCGTCCGAGCAAAACGCTGCGCTCATTGGTTGATTTGCCGCGTGTCGTGACAACCGGAGCTGGGATTTCCATTGTTCTGCCAAGATCGCGGAAACCCTTGGACTTGACCGTTGCAAACCGGAAGGAAATAACGGCACAAGAAGAGGGCCTGGCCGATATAATTAACTGCACAAGTCAGTCACAAAATTTGGCGTACTGCCTCATCGCAAGTCATTTCTGGCATAATGCCAATGACACTGCAGCTGAAAGGTTTGCGGTGGTAGTTTGTGTCAGTAAGAAAATATAAAAATAGAAACAAACGACGAAATTCAACTTCGAACAAACGCAACTTTCCTGTAGTGGCGACAGTCTCTTTGAGAAATAAGTTCAGGATAAAATTCGCCAAGCCACTAGAAGTGGCCAGATAGACCTGAGTTTGCTTTTATTTAATATCTTTCAACAGGGCTTTTCATTGCGGGTGCCTGGGTCGTGGTGCGCATGCGCAAATTTAGATCACGTGCAATTTTGACAGAGGAACTTGTTCAATGGTGTTTATATATTTAAGAGAAAAAAAGGAGAACTGACCTGATACTTCTGTTAAACAAAATGAAAATCGAGTTTCACTCCGATTGGAAATAAAAACTAACCTGCTCTTACTCAAAACTGTCCTCCATAAAAAGATCACTATTTGTCGTTGAAAAAGTTACGCATCTTTGATATTTTGTTACACTCCATAAAAGCGACGAACGTTGGGCTAAGCGACAACATGTAGATCAAGCCAGGCAATCGGTCTTCCTTAACAAGTTCCTTTAAATGAAACTCAAGCGGCTTTCAGGGTCTATGGTTGATTGAAATTGCCTTAGTGTTAAGGTCTCCCGTCGCGCAAACTTTGACGATAGGGAAAGTCCTAGTTTTAGCAGCGTTCGTCTACTTGCAGAGATTTATTCCCTAGTACAGGCACACCAGCACTCAGTTTTGTTTTGCTCATCTGACGAACCCCTGATTGCATTAATTAAGAATGCGACAGTCTACCGAAAGGTACACTGAAGCAGTGGTTCCAAATCTTTTTGATGCATTCACCATTTGCTCATTATGGATTTTTTCATTCCTCCCCTTATTGTTTAGGCTCGTAGGCTGGTAGTAACTGCAGTTGGAACAATGTTTTTTAATGACAACAATATCTTGATTAAAAAAGTGGAACAAACACTATTAATACTTAAATAATGGCATTGATATTTCTTACCAAAAACGAGTGATAGTCCACTAAATAACTTACAAATATGAAAGTGCTAAAGCCTAACTAATCGAAAAAGGCATTGTCAACTTAAAATAGAAGTACAACACTTACAATGAATAGGTAACCTAACGATGAAGTGGAAATTCCTCCCTGAATTTAAGGAACCATGAACTGCACTTAAGTGTGCTGTGCTTTAACATTTCGAGGCTACGACCTTGATGCAATAGACGAATAAAATCATTTCATAGATTTTTGAAGTTCCGCTTCAGGTAAAGCGATAAACAACACTCTAAGACAGCTATGTCCAACCCTCGGCCCGGTTTAGGTTTTCATTGTAGCAAAGGTATCCTACCTTTCATACTGTCAACTTGTTCCTACTATAGTTTGATAATCTTGAATTCGACATTTTTGTTACAGGTAGTCCTCAGTGCCACTTTGTCACGCCTGTTACCATTGCAGTTGAGATTCGAACGCTTCAGGCATCAGTTTTAGCCAAATGTAGTTTGCTGAGATCAAAGTAAGCCATTCGATGTGCGGCCCTCGTTAAAATAGTGACATAATTGTTGGTTCAGTAAGTCATTTGGGTTGGACATAGCTGCTCTAGAAGCAGTTAAAATTTTCGCCCGTGCACTGTGGGTGGCAAACATGCAGGGAATTTGGAAAAAAATTTCACTTAGTCAAGTTATTGACCTCAGAACAACGGATGGCATACCTAATTGAACAACTTGAGCATGAAGTGAAAAATTTGACATTGATGATCACTTTTTCCTGAGAGCATCAAGCAAATTTGCTCAGCAGTTTCACCGTAACGAACAACAGCTCTGTGTGTCACGTGATCCTAGACATTTGCTCATGATTGACTTCACACAGCCGTGTATAGCCTGCGCACATTCAATTCACAAGAAAACAAAAAAGGAAAGATTAAGGTTAAATTCAAACTCAGTAGAGATCAGAAACCGGACTTAAATCCGTGCTCTCCCTGCTGGTTATGCGCTCAATAAACTTGATATTAATTTGAAGCTATATTCACAAGTGGGCGCTGTGTGATTTAAAACAAACGCACGTAGGTGTAGGCGGTCGAGTTCTTTCTCAACATGGTACAAATTATTTTGAAAACATCAATCATTTTTCATATAAGAATTTCATTTTTAATCCTATTTTATTCTAATTTCAAAGAATATGCTGTTTCAGCAATCTTAGGAAATCACATCAGATGGATGTTTGTGCCTTGTGATTGAGAAAAAACAGAAAAAGCAAAACCTACATTTTCGTGCATAAAGTGGAATATGTAGCCCTAGCAAATAAAATTTTTGTAGCTGAACGCGCACAGGACATGAATTCTGTTCACATCTATTTTCCTATGAGGATATTTTATTTTTCCTGAAACTTCCTAAAACTAACAAATAGTTAAATGCTTTTTAAAGTGTTTGATGCGATTTTGGGAACAAGAATCGTTTTCATTGTCAACTGAGGAAAAACAAAAATAATCTGTTAGAAACATTTGCAAAAAAGTTATTTAAAATGCAACCGTGCAATGAGGGTTATAACTGGAATTCAATAATGAACATAAATGTTATATTCATGCAGCAAAGGATTACTGAGCTGGAAAGAAATGTACAGTTAACAAAATCCAAAGTCATTTTTTATTAAGTCTCTCAAGGTGAATAAACTTAAACAAAATGTTAACTTGAACTATTTTTGAATCCGGTTGTTATCATACATTTCTTTATGCGCCCGATTTATAACTGAAAGTATAAGCATATCTGCTTGTATAGAAACATGTTGATCTGAAACATAAACCGTCCTGAGTTTGCTGCAAGTTTTTAAAATTTCACCGATACTTGTGATAACGTTTAACAAAACAATACAGAATAAAGTCACCGGGTCAAAGTGTTGCAACGTTGCTCTCACACTGCGAATCGCTCTCTTCCCCTTTCAGTTGATGAAAGAAAGCCAACGACACAAGCCCAAGTTTAGTGCATTGGCGACGTACACCCGTATATCGGCATGGTTCCGAAACGTCAGAGAAACTGAAAGCAATGGCGTTGGATTAGTGGAAATATTCTGCAATTAAACACCCGACTGGGAAGCCGGCAGCCTACTGAAGTGACTACAGGCTCTGTGAAGTTTTGGCAAATAGGCTACCCAGCTAGTAAAGACTGGTATGCACTGTTGCGCACACCTTGCTGCTAATTGCTGTTCTTCCATCAGCCAGAAACCTATTAAGCTGATTGTTCACCAGAAATATTTATGCTTTCCCTATAATTTGTTGATGTTTAAAAATGTTCAACATTTTATTACAGCTTGAAAACTCTTCTACTACATTTGCAGGACAGCTTGTAGTGAGACATAGTTTTACTAAAAAGACGTTTCGCTTTGCAAGAGTCAGATTTTAGTTCGGTAATTCAAAGAAAGCTGAAAATTATTTCAGTCAAACTGTAGTTCAACTTTCTATGTTTAAGTCTTATACGCGTGTTTGATAAAATGGCCAAATTGCTCCAATACACAATCATGAAATGCATTCAGATACACATTTCAAAACAGACGCTGTCCAATGCAAAAACTCCCAAATTTTCACCCAAAGTAGAATTGGACCCAGCTTACTAACACTGTGGAGAACGAGTCAAGCAAAGCATGTTCAACTTCATAGAAGGTGCAAGAGTGTTGTCCGCGTAAACACAATGTTTATGATAAGATATTTTTGCCAAGGAACGCATAGTACAAGTTGCTGGTAATTTATGCGACGTTTACAGCATTTACAAGTTTTACACTCACGCAGGAAAATGCTTGGCTCATTCATACAACAACAGATCAAGATACTAAGGGAACATCATTTGAGAAAGCAAACAATTAAAATTTGCTTCAGTTTTGATTCGCAGAGCAATATAACACCTAGCAGTTTATGACCCAGTTTCACGCCTCTTGCAATATTGTGAAAAGAACACCCTGGTCCACTTTAACATGATTGGTAAGGGTTGGCTCAGCACAACATCAGTGACGAAACAAAATGCTTGTCATTATTTAACAAAAACAAACTTCGGTAACAATGCGGAAGAACTGCTCATTGAGTAACGTACGCTGGTTTCTCTACTACCTCAAAGAACCGACTTGTGGGCAATTGGCGGTTACGCAGATGGACTGCATGTACGTCATGCATTCCAGCACTTGACCACCACCTCACCTAATCGCATGTCAAGTGACGCAGATTACGGCAGTTCTCGTCTCAGACGAGAAAGCAAAGGCGATGCGCACTCTTGCGTCTGTCGCCTTTAACGCAATCAATTCTTTACTTGAAACTCGATCTGACAATACTACCCCAATTGCGCATCTCTTTTTGCGATCAAGTTGAAAGTAAACTTCACAATATTTGTGTAGATATCGTTTTTTTTTCGACGAAAAGAACGTCAGAAGGTTGAGTGAATGCCTGCAACCCATGTTGCATAAAATCAGCCGATAAAGCGGTGTCGCGGTACGCGGCTGTACTGCGCTGTGCATCCTGTCTGGACTTGCATTCCGCCGTAGCAGGAACGATGAACAAGGTCGAAAAAATTATTTTCATGTCTGGCTTGGCGTCAGAAGTAGATGCAAATAAAATATACACGAATGCCAAGCGAACTGACAACTTCACGGTCAACTTTTTCACTGGTACGTGGGGACAGAAAACAAAACTTAAACATTTCTTCAGTCCAATTATATCAAAACATCAATTTCGCTCGTAAAGCAACAGTGCAGCGGTCAGTGGTACTCTAACTCAAGTAGATACATGTAAATGATAGCTGTTAAGCAAGTTCTGAAACACAATATGGAAGACGAAAGCGTCTACAGTGTTAATTTTGGCAGAATCAGTTGCACGGTGGCAGTGGCATCGCCACTATCTTAGGTACGCACCTAAGTAGCATTTTTCGTTGTTCCTCACAGCAAAAGACATTTTTATTCTATGAACATATTCCAAACGCACACTCCAACAATTCAAACAGCATTGATTAAAAAAGGATTTTCGTTTTTTTATTAATCAATTCAATTGGCAATAGATGCAAAATGGTGCATTTTCGAAAATTAATGAAAATCAGTTACTGATGTAAACAACTCTTGCCCACGTCATAAAGTAAAGTGAATTGTACAGATCGCTAAATACGTGGAGGGTTACAGATATTTTTTGAGAAATTTTCAAACACAATTGAGGGTTTTCGAAATTCCGACAACAGCCGCAAACACCCTTGAATTTTCTGTCTCCTTTTGAACATCAAGCATTAAACCAGTTCAGTTCAGTTCAGTTCAGTTTATTTATGCATCCCGACCAAGCACAGAATACTTCATCAGGAATACAGGGACAGGAAGCGACGGCCGTAGCTGTCATTTACGTCACT
>Ga0210059_1000192_pt1 | contig 64912 bp, 37 predicted proteins | sample Ectturendosymbi2_FD_188042 | JGI IMG/M metagenome (GOLD analysis project Ga0210059, IMG submission 188042) | Ecteinascidia turbinata endosymbiont from Florida, USA - Sample 2 (SPAdes) (version 2) | ecosystem: Host-associated > Tunicates > Ascidians > Unclassified | place: Key West, Florida... | reverse complement strand
TTTTGTTTTGCACATTACTTAATTGCTAAAGATGTTAAAAATTCACTTATTCTAATGTTGCAACGTCTCCGGTGGTGTTGCGTTGATTGTGTGATTCACCACGAAAGGGATGTGCGTGAAGAACAACACCATACATATATGTGGCGCGAATAAGCAATAATAGAGTGATCATGGCATGTGAACTCTATTGTTGCTTGCTGCCACAGTGCGAAGCTTTGCGCATATGCCGCTCGCGATTTCCGATCGCAACAAAATGGTGCTGTGACTAGGATGTGAAGGTCGTGCGGAGTTCAGCCTTCACACAAAGAACGTTCGACCGGTGCGATTCGTTGCAAAATGGAGAGGATGTTGTTGCAACCTCTCCGGTGGTGTTGCGTTGATTGTGTGATTCACCACGAACGGGATGTGCGTGAAGAACAACACCATGCATATATGTGGCACGAACAAGCAATAACAGAGTGATCATGGCATGCGAACTCTGTTGTTGCTTGCTGCCACAGTGCGAAGCCTTGCGCATATGCCGCTCGGGATTTCCGATCACAACACTAACAATTAGTCAAAAACGTTTCTTCTTTTCATTAGATGAGCTGGCCTTGTTTGTGGAACCTGGTATAAAACAGTCAATAATCGCATGGGCGTCCGCAGGAGATGCAAAACGGGCATTTCCCGCCTGGAAATCGGGATTAAGAACCAAATATTTCTGTAAAAACCTAAAGTCGGTATCTTAATTCCTATTAATTGATTTGATTCTTGCAATGACAGTTTTTTTTGCCGGTGAGAAACTCACACTGCACAAGAGTCAGGTTCACAGATGTAGTATCATTGATGTGATGATGATCACATCAGTGATGAGCTAGCAGTTCACTCATGTACCTTCCTTTGCCTGCAGAGGTGGGTTGCGAAAGTCGCGAGCGGATTGTTCTGCTGTTGGTCTTTACTGCGTAACAATAACATGGCAACAAATCTTCAAAAGTTCACTTTACATCACGGTAGCAGGCGTTTTGTTGTATGAGACTGTTGAACGAACACATCGTGGCAGGTAATGCATCGAGACAGTGACATGCTGATACGTACATTTGTACGCGGTAGCCACGTACATTTGTACTTTGTGAAAAGAAGCACGAGTGAGTTATAGCAGTGCTTCCACAATGTTCAAAAATCCATTACTGCGAGTGTGACCAATGTGCCTGAGTGTCAAACTACACTTATGCAGGCTTATTTTCATTCAGTATAAAATTCCGTGGATTGTTAGAATGCATCTATGCAGGCTTGCGGGAATGTCTCAATCGTTAAGGTTTAGTTCTGACATCTGAGTGAATACTGAGTGCAAAGCCATATTGGCTGTGTAGAGTTTTCATAATTCATCTGGTCAATTTGCAAAACCTGCGTGGTGTTTTAATTCTAGTAAGTTTGTCCGTAGTCGTGTGAACATACAGGTCTACTTAATTGTCCGGTTTGTGTAGCAAGATTTTATTGATCGCTTTGGACGAGATCCCAGACGTTTACAGCTCTTGTTTCTAAGTGATGCTCACAAGTCTTTCTAGCTGATCCCGCAATTAGGGGGAGAAGCAACTGGAAAATTCCCCCCGACATTTTCAAAAACATGTTCAGTTGTTAGTTCAGTTGAATATATCAGCTGGGTGCGGTCTTGCTTGCTAAGTAAGTGAAGTCATAATTTGTGGTTTCGTTGAAAACCATGGCAATCCAACGCCTTTTTTTACAGATCATGGCAATCACTGGCGTCCGCTGAAAATTTCCGAGGGGGCCAAGTTTCTGAGGGCCACAAATCAACTTTAGGGGAAGTGCCGAAGGCACGACCATTCTAGGGTTTCCGGGGGCATGCTCCCATGAAAATTTTGCAAAATTGCACCTAAAAATACCCATTTTTGTGCGTTCTGGAAGAAAGTTTTAGACTATAATCTGTTTTTACATTTTTTTATTTTTAGGGTCTGAAGGGGTGGCCATGACACAGTGCCCCCTCTCCGTACGCTAGTGATGGCAATGCTTACTTGAAAAGAATGCCCTGCGTTGAAAATCTGCAGATAACCTACTGTGTAAATTGTCATAATACTAATATACCTGGCTGTTGCTGCCAACGAAGCGTTTTTTTGTGATTGTTACCGTAACATGGGGCATTTTCTTTGTAGTGTAGAAAGGATAAAGAGTTTTGTGAACGTTCATTTGCATTGAAATCATCAGAAATATTCCCTTTACGGGACACAAATACCCAGGACCACCAGAAATGTTGCGCAGTGAAATTTCATTTTCGCACATATGCAACATTCCAAAGCAATGGAAGAAGCACGCAAACAAGAAGCTATTTGAATGAAATATGTATTTTGTTCGTATTTTGATAAGATTGTATATTTATTATATAATTCACAAAGTTTGTAATTCTTTGAAAACTTTACTTACTCAGCCCTAAAATAATCATGCTCACTAAAACAAATATTTGCTCAGTGTAAAATTATCTTAGAGGGAATACTGATCGTCAGCAATTTGAAAATGATGAACAAAATGTTGACCTTGGCCCCCTGGAAAATTTTCTGCGGACGCCCGTGAATGATAGTGCTTTCTCGCTTTGTTTTTTACGTTACTTTCGTGCTTTCACGCATTACAATTTGTTTGTTTCTTTCCGTTCTCTTAATTTCGATTTCAATATAAACTGAATCAACCCGCTTTATGTTACTATTTCATCAAAATTACCTGCAATAACAAATGTTATACACAAATTAGTACTATGGGTGTGATGGTGTGTAGAGTATTCCAAACGACAATTAAAAACTGTAAGGTTCCCCACTGGAAGAGCACTGATATAAACCACATCCAAGTGACTATACGCTCATTTGCTGCAATTAACATACAAGTCAAACAGCACTATTGCACTATGCTGGCTACTGCCACCGGTCATTGTGATGTAACAAACGTAACCTACAATGAGAATAAGTATCATGCCGTCACATGAATTGTTTATCTCGAGTCCTTTATGTACCTGCGCCGACGCCAGTGATTGCGTCATATGTTGTTGTGTGGCACATTGCTCCTTGGTTCCGTAGCGGTGCAGTGTTAAAGTTTGACCAATTTTATCACTCAAGCTTCTAAACCAAGCTTAGACTTCTTTCCTCGTAAATGTACGTGTGTGGGACTGATTGGTTTACGCAACAGGGTCCTGCGAAGCATTGGGTTCACTGCAGATCGATATCACATCCTCCCACCAAATTGGCCTGTGTCCGCTGCTGGTAGTGTGTATTTGCAATTAGTGGCAAAAGCTCTGCTGAGACTATTTTGCTATTCGAACCGCATCCACTTTTGTCCAGATTCCACACATATACTACGTTTACATGGTCAGTTTTGCGTTGTCTCGTTACCATATATGAATAACGAGTGATCTGGTTCTGAACGTGATTTGCTGAGTCAGCGCCCTGAACGAGCCAATGCGTTGGCCGCCACGACAGGAAGACGTCTCGTTATGAAGTGTACGTGGCCTCGTTCGCGCGGTACGAGGCTAGCCCCTAGCATTCAGTGCCTGTCTCCAGATAAGATATGATTGCACCGTTATTCTAACTGTTAGTGTGTTGAGTTCAGTTTTAGAAGTGTAATACCAACATAATTATCACGCAGTCGACAAGGCACGTCGGCGAGGATGGGTAGTTTTACCACAGATAGCAGTTTAGACTTTGGGTTGGCAGTGTAAGGATTTCTTATTTTGAAGGCAAGAATCTTAACCAATTGTTCAGAAATTACCCCTGTTAAAAACTGTTTGCTTCTGCATTTTACATGACATTAAAGAAAACTGAGTACAATAATTCTCTGCCATCAGTGGTGATAGAAAGTAGGCTACAGTAGAAGGTACTGGCCTACAGTAACTAAAATATACTTTTTGAAATGTAGGCTAGTATCTGCCAGTTTTAGATATCCGGTATGTCTAGAAATAAAACATACATTACTGAGAAGATGCTTATTCATAATAAAGGCTGAAAGCTGTACACAACATATGATGAGAGGTTTTGTTTAAATACAAATTTATATTTTAAATAGGCTATTGATCCGTTGGGAGTAGCTTGGCAGTGTTAGGAATAGTTGTTTTGAAAGTAAGAACCCTAGTGTGTTGCACTAACCTTCATAAATCAGGCTTGCAAAAATAGGGAAACCTTCTGGTATCAGTGGTGATAGCAGTAAAAGATATACTAGAATGATTTCACTAGCTCCAATGTCAGAGCTTATGTTTCATATAACAAATACTGAATGTTTTGTATTCATCATGTGACATTAGGCTATATATTTGAGTACCAGTGTAATTTAATGATATTTTGACTGATGTGTCACCAAAAGTTCCACCCAGGCACTTGCAGACACATGCAATAAAGCAGTTATCTCCAAACTGTTTTTCAGCATTGCGCTTATGAAACCTGTGTTACAATTTGTCTGCCTGTTAACTTTGCACATGCGACATCAACTCATGCTGTAAACGTCAGTGCACGTCTGCTATGTATGGATTTTACAGTGTGCAGCATGATCCATAATTTACAGCACCAACTTCATAAGAGGCATGAACAGCAATTGCCAAATTCGTGAAATATGTATATCAGTGTGCATGCTTTCCAACTCCATACAACCCTTTGTTCACTAGCCTGCGCAGCAGATGTTTAGCGAGTTAGCGACCTGAATGACTTCCAGACATGTAAGCCGAACAGTACAATGACGTCAGGAGGGTCTGTCTCGTTTTTGCGGACGGTAGCTTGACAAGTAAACGTAGTAATAGTGTTGAGTTTGTATCAGGCCTACTCGCAGAAAGGTGAACGTACTCGAGGTGTTAGAGTCTGTGCCTGCTGTGCGAGTGTTCAGTGGTTCTGCTCTCACCATTTGCTTTGACCTAGCTAGTAGAGATGACACCTTTAATGGAAGTCCTTTTTATGAACTTTTTCATAAAGTTTCTGGTTTAAGTTTAGGGTTAACCTTTAGTGTGGGTTTCGGCTTCGGTTTAGAGTTTACTTTTAGGGTTTAGCAGTGCTAGCGTGACTCGAGTCAATGACCCGACTCGAGTCACGATTATTGGTGACTCTGACTCGACTCGAGTCACGTTGAGAAAGATGATGACTCGAATCGTTTCGAGTCACGTTTTTCACAGAATGACTCGACTGGAGTCACAATCAATGACGCGAGACTCGAGTCAGAGTCATATTTGCAAAATCTCAGAACCAGAGCTGGGCGGTAGCGAGCTACTGTAGCGAGCTAATTTTCCAGTAGCGTCAGCGGGAGCGCCGCTCTATTTTGAAACAAATAATGGATGCGGTAGCGAGCTATCACCATTTTACCGCTATTTGCTACTTTGGCACGAGTGATGGCCAAAGGAAAAAGTTTGCAAGAGCTCTTCCGTCAGCGCACGTTGATAGTAACTGCTCTTCTCACTTTTTTGCGCTGATTTGTTTGCAGTAAGCTAGAAGCATTAGGAAAGATTTAGCTCATGTTGCTTTTGACCTGATCGATAGGTTCCACGTTGATTCGGTTAAAACTCAGCATCAGCGACAAACTTAAAGCAATTGGGGCTTCGAAGCATTGGCTACTGCAACCGGTAAAGTTGCGCATGACTGAATTGAATGCTTGTAAAATATGTCATTGGGTTCAACATTTCGCTGCATGTGCAACTACAGTTTTTGTTTTGAAGTATATGTCAATATGATAGTTTTTGTAACTTGGTTTGACTTTAGTATATTTGGCTGTATGCATAACCTGAAGCAAACTTATAATGTCTTGAAGACAGTGGCGTAGCCAGGTTGGAAGGGGCAACTTCTGCCTCGGGTGCAGCATTTTCAGGGCGTGAATTAGGGTTGGAATGTCACGTAACAATTACGAAATGTCAAAAGTTAGCGGATACTAGTAATTACGATTTACACAATGTCGAATGCCAGTCGCTGATACCCAGTTGCCAAATCTCATCAAAGTCACCAAGGTTCGCAAAGAGAACAATTATGAACCATAGTGACGTATTAAATCGTCGCTTGTGCCACCAGCAATCAGTGCCCGCATGTGGTTTAACTAAGGGTTGCGTCACAATGCTTTCAGATAGCCAGGGTTGCGAACTTTTCCACTTCGTTCTCATTCTATAGATGCGTCACAATGGACGGGAATCCAGCATTCACAGTTCATGCAACTGCGCATGCTTTTAGTGCAGCGATGAGCCTTTAAGAGTAGGCCTATGTTGTTCTTGTTACGACATCATATCTGATGTTTAGGAAATCATTTGATCTTTGATGGTTTGACAAACTTCATGTTGAAATGGATTTGATGTGGTTCTGAAGGTAATTATGATGATTTTTATTTGTAGGATGTTTAACCAGACTTATGCAATCTGTGTCATCTTACTCAGATATCCTTCACATGACGATATCCATTGTGATTCACCTTTGTTTGTGCAAAGATGTTTCCGAGTTTGAAAACCAAACAGCCGCATGGTGATTTTTCTCAACTGCAGTGTGCTCAATAATTGCGGTAGATAAGCTCGGTTGCAACTGTCCTTTTTCAAGTTTGGAAGTCCCGCATTCGTCAACCATGCATCATTTTCGATTGTTTTAAAACCTACCAGTGGTGTACAGGATCCGGATTTTGGAGTCCAATCCGGCCGGATATTGGGAATTTTTTGGATTTGGATTGGATATCGTTTCCTTTTCAACCGGATCCGGAACCGGATTATCCAAATGAAATACATTCTGACCATAGAAAAAACTTGAAAAATGAAAATGATCCTATTGTTTTGTTATGACTAGGGCAAGTTTTTGCAACTTTTTTTTACAGCTTCCAGCAGCTTCATAAATTCTCAAAATATGTGTAGTTCAATGTTTTGAGCTGTTTCCAAGAATTTTATATTGCAACTTTTTCGATTTTTACGTGCAACTTTTTATTGCAATTTTTATCAAGTATTGCGCAAAATGTAAAAGTGAAATTATAAAAGGATACTGCAAAACTATTTCAGTTAATTCTATTTTCTTTGATTGCATGAAAAAGAGCTATGTGACGGATTAGCTGCGTCTATTGTTATCTATGACGAAACAGTTAGTTTGCAAGCTAGAAGTTTTACAACCCCAGCCAACAGTGCTCTCACTTTTAAGGATTTTGTCCCTAGGTTGGAACTTTTGACCTTTTTTAGAGATTTTCGGAGTAGTATGAAAATGTGTGAAATAATCCATTTCAGTTTATTTTGCAAATCATATTTGGTTCTATTTTTTACATCTATCATTGGCACTCCGATTTTATGCTGCAGTACCACATATTCAGGGATTTTTTGTTTTAGGAAATTTTGGAGTTTCATTTGTGAGATCCCTGCCAGCCAAGTTCGACAGTGCCCGAACTCAATTAGAGGCGGAATTGCGGAAAATCTTGGCTTTTCGCCAAGTCCGCGCAAACGACAATAGGTTGTGTCAAGTCTTTCACAGTCAAATTCTTTTGATACAGCTTAGTTACATCAAACTCATTGATGAAATACAAAGAGCAGAGAGCCCAAAATATACCATTGTTCACGCCTATGAAAGAGGCTACACATTTGAATTTAACAGCGATCTAGGTGGAATAAATTTGTATTTAGATTACCCATTTGAACTTAATAGTGACCTAAAAGCAATTGTGAAAAATCATGAAATTTTGGCCTTTTCCATGTGTTGCCATGTTTTCTCCAAGGTGGTCAACAAAGCAAATAGCACTGTGATAGATTATGCTCACGGCAATCTGAAATTCAACCACTTTCAGTGCATCACTTTTGCTGCTTGAATTCTTAACAACTTTGAAGGCAGTTTGTCCTGTTGGTGGAACTCTCCTCCTATGTTTTTAGTTTTTTTCATGATTCATCAAGTTATTGACTACTGTAGTGAGCCTTTTGGTATAATTGTAGTGTGGCATTACTTGCAATATGCAATTTCTGAACAATCACTGGCCTACTTCAACCAAAGAAATGTCTTTTCCCATTGCTATTGTATATCCGCCCTTTGTCATAACTGCTCTTCCACTTTGAGGATGACATACTAATGAATTGAATTAGTTTATGATGTATAAGAACAAGGCAACATGTTCGAACATTAACGACAATGACAACAACTGAATTGAACGAATCCTGTGCTTGGGAGATATGGGTTGCCAGATAAAGTTTGAGAAAATACACAAAGCACTCTCTAAGAAAGGCTAATAACACTTTCAGAAAGATCTTTAAAAAGCCAAGACACCGCAGTCTGATAGCACGTGCGAACTGCCTCCAAAAAAGTCAAACATTGAATAAAAAAAGTCAAACAATTTTTTTAACGCCAACAACCTCTAAAAAAAGCCAAATTTGTTAAATTTTGCGTCAAAAAGGCCAATCTGGCAACCCTGGTTTCAACGCTACTTCGGCTCTATGATGTAATAATACAAAATGTTGCAACATAAAGGACGACATCGACGTTGCAACATAAATGTTGTGTTCAGTTTGAGCATTGCCTGTTTCAATTCAGTGTTTTCACTGGTAACATTCTTATTTGGATACATTTTTCAATCAAAAAATTAAGGGTGCGCGCTTTTTTACTGCAACAAAACTTGCCCTAGTTATGACGCAGCCCGTCGTTGTTCAGACAAATCTTGTTTCATCTTTGAAATGCATTTGATAGTAGATCATAGTAAATGATGTATAAGGCATAACTAAAACGTTTTTTCAGCGTTGAAGTTGAACAAAGTACCAGTTTCTGTCTGAACAGCATACTGTAGCTGACTAGTAGTCTCACTCGAAGTTGCCTTACCTAAAAATTAAGTAATGAGCATGGTGAAAATGTGTTGACTTCTTGAAATTGGAAGTCAGTTTTGAAAGAAGTTGAAAAGAAAAGAGATTTAGGTTAACACTGAATAAGTGATCCATTGCACTGCTAAATAATGAACATTTTTACATTGTGGACATAAAATGTTTGTGCTCTCTTTGTCACTGTTGAATTAGCGTACAGCACAATAGCTGTTGTTATTGCAAGTAGTCCAGCAAGTACACACAATTTTGCTAGTTGCAGCAGTAAGCTATTGTTTGATTTGGATATCCATTAGAGCAGCGTTTCGTAACCTTTTTCCACCTCAGCACCCCTTTTGGTCATGCTTAAGCAGTCCAGCACCCCTTACCATTGGCTAACACCTGGTTATTATAGCAATAAGGTTAAGACAATTTTTACTGCCACATATGTGACCTTTCCCAGCACCCCCTGAAATTCATTTCAGCACCCCGGGTTAAGAAACCCTGCATTAGAGCATATGAGAATTGCGCACAACTATAACATCTAGTACATCTTAGAAAAAGATTTGTGCATTTCTTGTCACCATCTATCCTATCATGATCCGATTGTGGTGGGTAATTAACCATGGCATTTAAGACAAAATATGTTCGTTGGCAGTGTCTATTTTGCTTCATCAGGCATAAACACTTCTTCAGATTTCTGCCTAACCCTTAAATGAACATGAATTGGTGCAAATGGTGATATGAGAATTTCGGAATGCATAACCTGCTTGGTTAACCATGACGTCTGTAACAGCTCAGTTTTATGTACAAGTGCTGTCATCGTTTCAGTGCGGACAGGCTTTTAGTGACTTGTTCTTGTCTGCAATGTGTGAACACTTACCTCAATCTCCTGCTTGTCATGTGACCGCTTCAACGACTTTTGTCTGACAAGAGGCATAATAGTCACAGTTTTTGCCTCGTGAGGCAAACTAGACAATGCGAATTATATTGGCTAATGTGCAATTGATTGAGCGGTTTCAGATTTGGATTGGATATCGAAATCCATAATTTTATATTTTCGGATATGGATTGGATATGGAGTTGATGAAAACGTTTCGGAATGGATAAGGATTGCAAAATTTCCATATCCGTACACCACTGAAATCTACTGTAGGTTGATCTACGTTTCATGTAAATATTCTTTGAATTGGCATAATTGCATTGTAAGCTCAGCTCCTTGCTTCTGCATGGTTCAGTTTATTTGCTATAACAACGCTGTAAAGAACGTGGTTTATGTAGCGTACATCCAGTGATGACGAAACGCGCGTCAGTGACTCGATTTACGATTATTAGTCATTCGAATCGAGTCACGTTCTGCAATGATCATGTTATGAATCGAATTGAGTTACGTTTTCTATAAAAAACTCGACTGGATTCGAGTCACAACGCATAGACATGCGACTCTTTTCTTGCCATTTTTACAAAACCTTCAGAGCTCAAATGCCTTGCTTGGGGTTTGAGGTTCATTTTCTTCAGTCACGGATGATTCATCTCTGTGTAGTTTTTTTTTTATTTTTTCGTTCTTTGTTGGTATGAGATGTTAATTGGAGTCCACTAGTGAAATTTGCGTGTGCTTTTCAAACAGAAACTAGACTTGAAAAAACAATGGCTCTTCTTAACTTTTGCTTTATATTCAGTCCCGCTGAGATTGGGGAGATCATAATTCCAAATAGGCTTTCAAAGCTTTCACAGTCAAGAACATCGACAGGTTTCAGTGCATCGGGAGCCAGCAAACAGCCTAGACCACCACGGTCCCTCATTGATAACAACCCTTCGCCCATTGTAGTGTGTGAAGTAAGTTTCAATAAGTTTTCTAATTCTTGCACATGTATGTTCTTGAGCACTCACTGAATTTATAAACCTTCCAGCAGACCTGGCTTCTGAAGCATGTGCGACCCGGTTGTCTTTCCTTCCGCGAAGCCTTTGGATTGCCCACTCTCTTCTCTTTGAACTACCTTGCCAATTGATATCAAGAGTCCAGCCAGGTCCGATGATGTGCGTGTCATGCTTGATTGGGCTTCGGTACGCTGAGTCTTTGTCTTCTTTATCTCTTCATCTCTTCTCTTCTTCCCTTCGTTGCTTTTTCCATGCGACGCACGTTATCCATCCCAGTGTTACAGGCGAGTTGCCTGCAACAACTTGATTACTGTACAGAAAACAAGTTTGCTGAAAAGTCCACTACCCTGAAACAGCCAGAACAAATTCAAAAGGGGTTGCAGCCAATCAAAACTCATTATTAAGTCAGCCGATCCTAAAGACAACGTCATTAAAACGTCAGCAAAGTCACAAGACTAATCACGAGATGAGTCACAAAACACAAGTCAAATCACATGTTGCCCGAACACGATTAGGTGAAATCCCGAGCACCGAGATTTACCTGAAGGTTCGGGAAACATTTAAGCCAGCCAATCACCAGACAATTACGCCAGCAATAGCCAAGTCGAACACTTGAAGAAAATGGGAATTCCCAAGTCACATGACGATTTATGAGTATAAATATCGTCTCATTTGGACTGAGAGACAGTTGTAGATTTTTCTCTCCACCTTTGTCCAGCAGTCAAGGTTAAGTCATAGTCCGCGCCAAAATCTCGACATGATCAGGAGAGAAAAACTGGATTATCCTGCCTTTGTCCAAAGAGCAAGGTCAAGTCATAGTCGGCGCCAAAATCTCGGCATGATCAGGAATAAAAAGTGGTAACCCGTGGCTTGTACCAGGTGCCATGCCAGTTAAAATTTACAGCAGAACGGTTTGCCCGAGTAAGGCTCGTCAAGCTAAACACTGCACTGTATTAACGTAGCCTTCCTCATGCTAGTGTTTAGGCTTAAACTGTATTCATGAGTGAGTTCCATTCGTGCCATACCGAATTGTTGACATATCAAACACGGTCGCCAGCCTCTGACTAAAAACAGTAACTGTGAGAGTCTGATTAATGACAAATTTCCGCCTTGAATCGCACAAGCTTTTTACCGCACACATCGAGATTCAAGCTAATCACGGCGAAGCATGATTGTAACACTATCAGTCAGCAATCAACAGCCAATTAGATAGACGTATATTTTATAAAGTCTCAAATTTTTGATTGAATCTTGTGACAACTTGCACGCTCAAATGATGGAGTAAATTTTACTAGTAACGGTTACTAAGGCACAAAAACTGCAGTCTTATTCTTATAAATAAGTCACATGGATAAATAGGTAATCCAATTCGAAAAGAATTGTAGATCATTCTTATTCTTATAAATAAGTCACATGGATAAATAGGTAATCCAATTCGAAAGAATTGTAGATCATTTTAGCACGAATATTATGAGAACAGAATTAATAACTGAGTATTATGAGAGCGTTGTAACTTGTCGAGAAGTGCTTGAAGATCTTGAATTCTCGTTCTTTGGTGGGTATCATCATGTTTTATTTGAATTTATGTCGTGGCCAATAAAAGCTATAAAAGTTAAGAAATATATATTGCATTGCTGTGTGTTTCTGCTGAGGTGAATCATTTGGAATAAATTAGGTAGGCCTACTGGGCAGTTAATTAGGCCTATCAACCAGACTTAGATTCTGCGAGGACGGACCTGAATTCAGCAATGAGCACCCATGCTTAAAATGTCACTGCTGAACCCAAATCACATCGTTGTCACCCCTTAGGGGTTATAACATGCGTTACACCAGCTCCTCAAGGAGGTGTCCCTTATCGGGAGCCATTGAAGCATGTGCGACTCGGTTGTGTTCGCACACCTTCAGTGTGAACTTCGGTAAGGATGGATTGTGACGTCATCGATGTTAACTCCGCGCCAGACGAATCAGCCAAAGAGAGCTCTTACTTCCATGTGGATGGAAGTCACTTATAAGTGGCGCTTGCTTGGTCTTTCCCTTCTTGCTTTGGCCGACTTTGCTCACATGTAGCGGTCGCGCTAGCGTGACTGCTACACTTCCCCAAGATTGCATTATGCGGAAAATATCAAGAAAAATATCAACTGCAGTTGAGAACTGAGAATTACGAAGTCATGGCTTGTTACCAGCATAGGATAGCCGATACAAGCGAAGGTTTACAAACAATGTGCATTTGTTTAGATTTCAACAACTGTTCAGTTCTGAAACTTCATCACAGCAATAACATTTAACTTTTCTTCAAAAGATCCCTTCTACATTGGCGTGACACCCGCAATATTTGGCTGGCACAAAATTTAGTCCAGCAAAACACATTTTTACCCAATGCCAAATTTTTGTCCAAAATCCAGTACTTTGTTCAAAAATTGAATTTACTATAGTTTGCCCGAAAATTCACCACGTTCCTAAGATTGCAACATTTGTCGGCCACGTTTTCTGTTTCACTTATTTGTTAGCTTAGGTTCCTGAAAGCAAGCATATCTTTGGCCAAAAGTAATTAGCAACCATAATCCAACTTTTAAGTGATTTAATGATTTGATAAACGGTATGAATTTTAAGAAACTTGTGCCCAACAAATCTTGTTTCCGCCCAATAAAGCGCAGTTTTCTAATGCTGTCGAAGTGTAGCTGACTGGACTTCACTTCCAGCTATTACACTTTTGTGACGAAACAGTTTTTTGAAGAAGAAACACTCCTCAGGCCGGGAGTCTTTCAAAATGTCTAATTTCGTTGTTTCACCAAGTCAACGTTTTCTCCCACAAATTGTTAGGCCTATATCTTTTGTAAATTTGGTAATTATCCAGAAACGGTCACTGGAAATCAGCAAGAACACGACATCGGCAAAATTGTCTCTAAGAACAGCTAGAATAAACAAAAACACGTAATAAAATTATGTGCATAATCATACCGTGTTTTCTACTTCTTGCATAAAACTAGTTTGTTTATTTTCTATAATGTGGCTTTGTATTGCCAATGTTTACGCAACGATAACCTCAATAGTTGGAATTTTCGTTAGATCTGCTCAATTTTCCTTAAAAAATTTTTCTGCCCAAAAGAGTGTCTCTATTTTCCTATACTCGATATGTGGTGAATGCTTTTGATGCTAAATTACTTGGTGCTAAACTGCACTAATATGAAGGAGATGGAGAAATATATCTCAGAAACACTTCCCTATCTTTTATTTAAAATCTCCAAGCACATAGATGTAGGAGCAAGTAAATTTTTGGGGGTGCAAAGGAATTTTGCCCAAACTTGCCCAAAAAGTTATTGTGCAACATTTACCGACCGTTTTTGTGGTGTAGCCTCCACAAAAATGGCCTTCACTTGTTTTTGTGCAAACCTTGGGCGCCGTTTCTCAATGTCAAACAACGTTGGGTGTCGTTTTTACCAGATTTTCAGGGATTTTGCCTAGATGTTTAAGGATTTCGTTAGGAATTTTAGGGATTTTGCCAAAATTTCAGAGATTTTGTCCAAATTTTCAGGGATTTTTCCCGGATTTTCAAAAAATCAAAACTTCTGGGGGTGCACTTGCACCCCCTGCACCCCCGCCTCCTACACCACTGTCGAAGCATTACATTAGCAGCATTATTTTGGCATAAAAGGAAAGTGGAAACAACCGCTTTATAAAGAGCAAAGAACATGTAACTTATCTAACGTATCCCAGTAAAAAGAACGTTAGTAAAAGCATAAAGACGTAGTGGCAGCATAAAACCATTTCCTTAGCTGCCAAGCTGGCCCTCTCTGGCTCGTCCATCTCTTAGCACGTAAATGTCAACCAACAAGTCGCGATTCAGCCATTGCATGATCAACATTAGCATTTGCATTTAAATGTAATCAAAAATCAGTTAAATGTCTTCGTGAACCTTTCCCATCATTTTTTTGGTACGACGCTCCTAAATCCTGGTGGTAGAATGATCATCTGGCTGGGGTTACCTTTGGGGTACTTCGATTGTACTGTTAAAAACGAGTTTTAAAATGCAGTTTTGCAAATGCATGCCCATCTTCCCTTCAGAATTGTTTTCTTTACGTGATAACAAAAAATGTTTTTGATTATTATTGCCGTTTTATGCAACTACCGATTTTACTGATTAGAAAACAAACGCAGTTTTATTTATTTACTTGAAACCAAATTGTCGCGCTGCAATCCACTACAAAAACACGTTCGTTACGTCAATAATACAATATCTCGAACATAAAAAGAAATCACTTGCTGTCAGTGTCTACTCCACACAAACTTCAATACGGTGCATATTTTGGCAAAGCAAACAATGATTCATGGTTTTCCACAGTCGTTCCCGATGATGCCACGTATCCATGGCATGAAATGACCAACTCGAGAATACCCTCCAGGTGTTGTTGTGGCACAGTCGTCTCCGAAGCTTGTCACTCCGTCAAGGAACCAACGACCACCCCTCTTGCACATGAATGGACCGCCGCTATCACCCTGAAAAGGTGCACTTATGTTTGACTCAAAGGAATGCTAAAATGCTATCGTCCGAAATTTTCGGAAAAAGCGGGAGCTTAGTGCAAACTATGCGTTTGTAAAATCGTTTTGAAGGCTGGCACATGCATAGAAAAAAATAATTTGCTTTAATCTAAAACTAGACCAGTTGATGCATCTTTCTATCCTTGTATCAAGCTTTTGTGTTTATTTATATGCAGCTTTCAATGCATGCCATTGTTTTTTTCTTGAAAGCACGCTCTTATAGTCAGTCCCGCAACCAGCTGATTTTTTCGGGGGTGCACATTGATTGTAACTTGTTTTTTCGTGTTTAGGTAAGTGTGTCGGGTTAGGGTTTGGGTTGGGGTAAGAAAAAGAAAACTAATTGAGGTCAACAATTAAGTCCGAAAATTTTCAATGGTCGAAGTTATTCCCGTGCTATAGGTTGTTGTGGGTACCTGACATCTAACCAAAATGTTTTAATTTACACAACACGCACCAAAAAAGTAATTGCCAGACTTTATTCATTTATCCTGAGAAGCAAAAAAATAACTGAAAAACAATAACAGGTCAAATATTTCGCAGAGGTTTGAAATTTCGCTTGACACCGGATGCGGAGTGCCAGAGCCGACTCCGGCAGGATTCTGCATTTTTCTTTCGGATCCGGGGCCGGACCAGGAGTCAAAAATTTGTGAAAAACTGGACCCGGATCCGGTGTCACTTCTCCATTTCGGCAGTAGCAGGAGTCTGTGTGCTCATTCCTTAAGTAAAAACATGGGTAATTTACGGTTGGATCGATGATTGTAGCCGAAGACTGAACAGGAGTCGGATTCTCAAATTTGAAGAATAGCCAGACCCGTATTCAAAATTTTTGGAACAGGAGCGGAGTCGGAGTCTGAAAAAGTGACTCCGGCCACCTCTGGTCTGAATAACCCTAGAACACCATTAACCCTAGAACACCATCTTACACCTGGGACCAGAGCCGTGTGAAAGGCTGTTGCCCCCCCAAATAAGATCCAGATGGGGCCCTTTAATATCAGCAAGCATTTAGGCAGCTGCGTGCTTTTTCGAGCCAGTTGCAAATTAGCCCCCTGATAGCCAGTCTCAATGTAATCAACTTGGTGATTTAACCAAAAGCTGATAGGTGGAAGCAGTGAGTAGAACTAACTGCTTCCCAACACTTCCTCTGCCTTCACTGTCCTCAACCGTCTGGAAATTTCTCACACGCTTCTAATAAGAACGAAATTATTGGAATCTGACACCATCCATCTTCATCATGACACATAGCAAGTGACATTAAATCTGAAGAGGCGTTTTAAGATCGAACAAGCGAGCGTTAAACTTATTGAGACTATCCCTGTTTTTTCTGGTCGAAACTTTAAATTAAACTGTCTTAACACAGTCTTCACAGACATATGTGATAAACTGATACAACAGCCTTCCTTCGTTTCAACTTTACATAAACTGTCATAAGCAGCTTTCACGAAAACTTTTTTAACGTTGAACTAGAAACCTAGTCTCTCTATCTGTACGCAACTACAAATCGATTGAACAACACTCCACAGCACATTTATTATGACGTAAATTTCCCCGAGAATTTCAATGCACAAGGGCAAAGTCATCGAAGTTAAGTGGCGAAGGTCAAGACTTTATTAACATTTAACAATTGGCCTTGTTCTGACGTAACCACAACTTTCCAAAATACTGCTATAGTGTCCGAATGTCCGCAATTCTTTTTCAAAATTAATGAATCATGACATTAATTGCTTAATCTACCGGCTCTGCATTGACGGCAAAACCAGAGGAGTAAAAGTCAAGGGTAGAGAGACGGCTCTAACTTACTAATACAATACACATTGTGGGGCCCCTACGAATGGTCGGTGTCCCCCGACCGGGGGGTAAGGGGCTGCCTTGCCACGGCACTGCCTGGGACATCAGCTCCCGTTGAGAGAATTTGTTCTATCGTGAATAACAAGTGGTCTTATAACAGATCCAGAATGTGACAGCACTTATCACCTGTAAATATAATCCTGATTTTTCCTGCTGTGATTTTAACGGGAAATTAAAATCGAACAAAGACTTCTTGAAAAAAGTATTGCCTACAGAAAAACATGATTTGGCAAATGCGTAAGTTTACAAATGATTAATTCATTGTTTTGTTTCTTAATAAAATGCATTATTTTAGTTTTTCTTGGTGTCTTGACTATAGGAATCCAAATCCAAAATAGCTACATACTCCAAGAAGGATATGAACCTCATTTATCTGATAAGGCTCGTTGTTCCGAAGCGTCCCGTTTTTCAAACGCAAAGATATGGTATGCCTAGTTATGGCCAAAAAATTGGCTCAGCCACCTAGTGGATTTTTTCATTTTTCTCAAGAATAAAATTCTCCTGTCAATGTTTTTGCTTGAAATTTCGTAGGATGTTGTGAAACGCGCAGATACACCTTTTCTGCAACTTTGGTAGGGTTCATGGGTACCGACTGGCAGAAAAATGGACCGCAAAAAACGCCCGAAATCTGTGGTTTTTGCCACCTAGGCAGAAACCGAGTGTGCCAAAAAAACTTTGGAGGGGACAAACCTTACTGTCTTCGTTTCGATAACGTCACCATGTTCACTCAACCGTAGTACGACCTTTTCGCAAAATTGGCAAAATGGGGGGCACATAATGGAACTGATATATTGTGGTGGCCATGGTCCCCCTGGCCTGACTACGCCCATCGTGGTGGTATAGCAACTAGAAGTGTGTACAAAAGTATACAATGGTGCTATATCCAGATATCTAGCACTGCATTTAATATGAAAACACATTAATTCTGAGAGTTGAACTTAAATAGGCACAGTTATAATTACAATTTGGTCAGTTCTGATGAATAAAATGTGCTGCTACTAATAATCACCACATAGATCAAATGATCAAATCAACAACAAACCACAAGACCTTTCTGCAGTGCACCCAAGCGCGTAGCCAGAAATTTTATTAGGGCTGGGGAAAACAACAACCGAGTTTCAGCATTTAAATTTTTTAATGCTCCTTTTTTTAAAGCATCATCCATGAAACGTTTTCTGCTGAACAATTGTGTTCAGATTTAAGCGACAAATAAAAAGTCTGCTCTCACTGAATTGACAAGTTTTAAAAGTTTGATAGTGAAGTTCCAAGCTTCTACTTTGGATCAATGCCACCATTTGCTCATAAACCTGTCTTGCAAAAGCGCTAGTAAACCTCTCAATGCTCAATATTGGACTTGAGCAAGAAGTCATCGCGGCCGCCATTACGACTGCGCTTGTAGTACTGTATTTACACGTTTCTGATGTACACCAACACAGCACGTTCAACGAAGCTGAACAGCGACTTTGCTCTGAGGCACTGACTTCCAAAGTAGGCCTTCTGCAAAGCCTTCGCGAGTATAAGAAGTAGATGCCGCTGTCATCTAATTTTTGAGAGATTGATTCACGTATGTAGTTGATAACCGTAAACGCTGGAGTCTTTCAACGCGTTTGAAAAATGTTTGGATTTTTGATAATCCGTAAGATCTTTAGGCTATGTTCAACCTATTCCGTAAAACCTTTGTAGCTACTTTAAACATGCTTCGTTTAAATTGTTTGATGAGATTTTGCTAAATTAACTGACTTCATTGAAATATAAGATAGAATTAAACTGTAAACACAATCGTAACCCCAGTATTATAAAACTTATGGACCAAGATCAGCTGCATGTAAAGATAGCTCATTTGTACAAATCACGGGCTTCTTGAAAATACAATAACTTACCTGCGGAATTTGAAGCCCTAATGGGAAAAAATTCAAATTTAGTTTCATTTCAGTCACACGCGCTTTGCCAACAAGAAAGATTGCAAGCTCAGGGATGGATATTAGGGAAGGATAACGAAGCAGTCGCCTTGGGCCCCTCTTTTTCAGAGATACCGTGCCCACCTTGAGAGCTTTGCACCATTGTTTAGTTAAAAAAGTTATGTACCACACTAGAGCCACATTTCAAGAAGCTCTGAAGCAGGTCATATATTTTTCAACATAAAGCAAAAGTTATGGGAAAATGTGCCATACGAGGTAGCTTTCAATTGTGTAGCTGCAAAACTGTACAAATTTGTGTTCCTTTCGTATGTATCCTATGCTCCTGAATTTAGTTCAATTGAAATGTGAAACAAAAATAACTCTTTTATCCACGTAAACCTGATCTATCTATCGCAATGGCCATGTTTTGGGCCCCTTTCTGAGAGGTTGCCCCTAAATTTTAATATCCACCCATGTCCAAATTATCTCAGTAGGCTATCCGTAAGTAATGGCAGTGTCAATTCCCTCAGCACTTGCAAAATAAAAAGCGTCTTGCTACTTACGTTAGATTTTGCTGCTGACTTTTCTTGTTGCAGTTAAATGTCAAACAATTTACTGTAGGATAGCGTAGCAATTAACATCAGATGAAAGTTGAAACACTGAGCTTGTGAACAGCAGGTCGGAGTATAACTCTAATATCTTGAAAAGACTGATTTTTTACTCGCCGGCGAGGTGAAGGGAAATCATTGATGAAAACGTATAAGGCTTTACATAGCAGTGATTGAATCGTCACAATGTATGTCATCACAAACAAATATCTAGAATGAATGCTATTTTTGCTGAACAGTGACCATGGCCCAATGAAGAAGACTTTGAAACTGAATCGCTTCTTAGCCAAAGTTTGAGTTCAAGACATATAAAAGTTTATCTCACCGCCATATTCACGCATGTAGTTTTAAAACTGTGCAAAAACAAAAATCTACGATATTGATTTAAGGCTGCGCTGACACTGGAAACAAGGATAGGTTGTATTGGTAACACCCACTGTTATCAGAGAGGAATTTGCGATGGTCATTAAATGAAGCTTACATAACCATTAGATGGGATACAGCAAGCTGGTACGCCAGAAACAGCTGCGAAAAGCGATACTCTAACTGTTTTTACTTGCGGTCACTGTTATGATTACAAAGGTCAGATACAAGTTTGTATTCGACTATAAGCTGAAGCAGGATAGGTTCCTTGAGGAGTTTCGTTGATCTGCACTGAAGTATTTCTTCGGCTTATACTTCAAATATTTTATTAACCTAAAGACTTTGGAAGTGGGGGTGGAATTGCCTCGTTGGCTCCCCCTGGCTACGTGCCTGGTGGCAACCGTGTTCTGATTGCGGGCTACAGACCAGCGCAGAAATTCGTGATTGAGCGAAGTTCATGTGCACACGCACACCGATTCGGTAATTCACATTAACCAACACAACTTTCAAGAATCATGACAATTCAGGTTACATAGGAAATCTGTATATTGTGTCTACAGGTAATCCAGTGATAATGTTCATTTTTCTCATTTATTCCCTGGTTTTGTGCTGGGGAAACGTTTGCAACAGTAATGTAACCACGAAATTTGCACAACTACGTTAGTTTTTATCACAAAATGTTGGGGGGGACAAACGATATTATGTCCCCACTGTCCAAAAGTTGGGGGGGACATGTCCCCCCTTAAACTCGTTCCCTGACCCTGGGACCCCCACCAAGAAACGCTTCAACTTTTGTGATGATCATTGCAAAGGTAAGGTCTTTACCGACTTTTTTAGGAAGAAATTTTCTTTCCAACGAGTTTGGTTTGAGCACTGTGGTTGTTTCAATGGACGCAACTGGTTTTCCTAGCTTACGCAAAAAACAATTTTTCCCTGAAACGACGTCACAATGATGTCACAGGTGCGCGCCACCTACCACGAAAGATGCAGTGCTTTCTCCCGGATCCAATGGTGCCTTCAATGACTCTCTAGGTCAGGGCTTCTCAAACTTTTTTGTTCTTCGACCCCATTTTATAAATTTTTTATGCGACCCCTTGATGGATAGCCTAGATCAGGTTCACCAACCTTTATGCCACTGAGAGCTACTTCTTGGGTACCGATTAACACTAAGGGCTACTAGTTTGATACACACTTCTGAAACAAAAATTTAGTTCAATTTACCTTCAATTAAGTTATCATTAATCATGTTTATCTATGTGGCGATACTCATCATCTTAATGCTATTTTGAAAACAGGCCCGCGGCGACCAACGTGGTCCTTGCGGGTGACCTGGTGCCCACGGACCGTGTTGGTGACCCCTGGCCTAGATGTTAATGATACATGTAAACGTCTCATCAAAAATCTCAAGAGGCATTTTTGTCTACGGCGAAATCATACAAATACACACAATCCAGGAAAGCAACTATACAATGATAAAACTACCACATAATGGCAACAGTAAGGCGAAAAAAATTAACAAAAATACAATTCAGTTTATAGAAATTGTCAAGCACAATTAATAGGATGGATGCACTTGATAATTTTTACACAGATAATCCATTCGTCGATTGATACAAGACAACGCAGGACGAAGGACATTCTTAACATTTTTCAAAAAGGATCAGTATTTGGACTTCATGATTATCAATTTTGAGAATACCGCTTCACACAAATATGTTGTGCACAAGTCTAAGAGTTTATGAATGGCTAGATCAGAAATGACTGAGCATTCATTTCTTGTTCTTATACAAAAATGACATAAACTCTGTTTTGAAAATTCCAGTTGCAAACTTTTGTAGTTTAATAACTCCGCAAACTCATGGACATGGCATGTGTGTGACCTCCTAGAATATCAACTGTGTACGGTTCATTGGTTTGTGGATGCAATTTTTCCTGAATCAAAGTCCAAAGTGCTTCTGAAACTGTGTACTGCATGAAGTTTTCAACTTTAGTCTAAAACTACTCGGTGTGCTCTCAACGCAGTTAGCCTAGCCCCTAGACTAGACCTAGAGTTCTAAACAGAAGCATTCCTTCCGGGTCGGAATGAATCCAATAAGGTGAATATTGGTCATTAGGTTAAAACAATTATGACGTAGCAACGCATTACTTGTTGTTCTTGGTTGATTATTATTATCATTTGATAGCTCAGGCAGACATCCTAGCAAACAACTGACAGCATAAAGCACGATATTGCCCCTAAAAATGCAGTAGAAATAGATTCACTGTAGGCATGCTTTTAATTTTCTTGTAAAGTTTGCAAAAATTGTTATATCTGATTCGTCAAGCCAATTTGCTTTGCCACACCAAATTTACATTTCGACCCACAGTTTGAGGAGCCATGCTCTAGATCAGGGGTTCCCAACCTGGGGTACATGTACCCCCAGGGGTACATTTGCCTATCCAAAGGGGAACATTTAAGGTTAGCAATAGATGAGAAAAATATATTACATATTATTTGTTTTCAAATATCTATAAACATATTAGTGAGTGTCATTTTTCAAAAATCATTTCACAGTATGCTTATTGTTATATATATCTATGAATGATCATGACAAAATATGTTGTCTTAAGAAATTGTAGGGGTACATGTTCATCTGCCAAAATGCTGAAGGGGTACATGCTTATCTGTTGAAATACTGAAGGGGTACATTCTCATCTGTCCGAATGCTTAAGGGGTACATGGTAAGAGAAAGATTGGGAACCCCTGCTCTAGATCAACCCGTTCAGACGTTATGTCCGTTCAAAGCCCGCCACTGCAGCGGGTGGTAAAGTTGGCCGGTGCGGGCGTTAAAGTTGCAAAACAAATTTTTGCATCATTGGGCTGATTGGGTGCATCGGCATATAAAATCCTTAGTAAAACGCTTTTTTTGTCTTGAGATGATTGCCGCTCAGTCGCCGTGTGCCTCGATCAATCGTACATTCAAAGTTTTGCTGAACAGTTTGTGTTCGACGAACGTGTACCGGTTCTAACTGCGACCTCTGCGGAGAGCAAACAGCATTTCTAAAACGAGGGTTTGATGGTTAAACCCGACTCTGATCGATAGAATATAGACGTATATACTTTTTATGCCGTACTACCTGACAACAAGATTGTTAATTCTACTCGCCTCACGTGAGCCACGAACTATTAGCGTGTCACATCGTGCAGTCTCTTTGATCTGTCAAACTCATTTAAGAATTTTTCTTTGATAATTGTGGAAAATAAGCGCAAAAACTTTTTTCATTACGAAAGGAACCAAAAACATCGTCTACCCTGTCCTATAAAGAAAAGTGATAGCGCAATGCATATAGCCCCGTTTTTCAGGTTTAGTGGTTGCCGCATGACTGTGCTTGCAGTGGACTCAATGCAAGGTCTCTCCTACGCAAATTTGCCCGCAACAACGCTTTCCCGTGACATCCCATGATATCGTAAAAGTTGCTGTTGTAAACGGCGTGACCGGTCTGCCCACCGGTATATTTTGGCAGTTACTACAGTAAAATTTGTCTAATTCGTCATCGTTTAATTTGTCAAGTCGCTTAATTCGTCCCTTTTTCGTCGGTCCCGGCAGAATTCCTATCTTTTGTGTACATTTCTGTTCGTCTAATTCGCCATCGTCTAATTCGTCAAAACGCTTAATTCGTCACCTCTTTCTATCCCTGAGAAGCGTTTTGTTCGGCTAATCCGTCATTTGCAGTTTCGATTGTGATGTTTTTAAGCAGTTAACACGTGTGGGAATTCAAACAAATTAAGGATCTTTATATGAGAATTGTTGCACCTCGCAATTTGTTTATCAACTTTATGCAAGAGGTGCGAAGCGCGACCCGACTCCCCATTGAGAGAACGCAGAAAGTCTTGAAAGTTTATTAAAGATTTCAAACGTGCTAGATTAAATGCAGAAGTAGATAGAGTAGAGCAATCAAAAGAGTATAATTTAGTAAACAACCATAACGTCATAAAGTTGTATTTTACTGCAAATAAAAGCACTAGCCTATGTATACGAGTTACTATGATGAAGTATACGAGCTGTTATGGTAGAGTTTCACCTGTTTGCATAATTCGTCACTTCGCCTAATTTGTCACTTTTTTCTAATCCCCTTGAGGTGACGAATTAGGCAAATTCTACCGTATCATGAAATGCGTAAAATTAATCAAACCCATCGCGCATCGGTCGTCGCGCGCACGACCAAGGACTGCGCTCGAGCTTCAGGCGGAGAGGCCCGTTCGAAAAATTCGCATAAGTCTCCCACATCAGCAGTCGACAACTGGAGGCTCCAAGTTGAACCCATCTGGGGAGGCGAGTGGGGACACAGCGCAGAGTGCTTTGACTCTTGGGATTTTGAATACCACGAATAAACGGCAATCTCGCCATTAGCTAGTAGGCTAACTGGAATCTGGAACATTACTTCACTCACAGGAACGAGCACAAACTGGTTGAGGAAGCCAAGCGATGATCACTGGATGTCGTTGGCATCTCATAATCTCACTGAATAAGCGTCGTGGTTCCACCTTTTGGAGCTGGGCGGTGGTGGAAACTCTTTAGCCCTGGCGTTGAGCCAGCAAAGTTTTCTCAGGCTGGAATGATGACACTTGTAAGCCCTCAGATGGCAACCCGTGTTGATGAATGAATCCCGGTAAGAGGAAAGGTGTGCATGATGAAATTGAAATCGTTAGGCCGTTCCCTGTGATTTGAAATCGTTTGACGAAAAATTGAACCAAAGCTGGAGGATACCCAGCTCCAAAAGGTAGAACCACGATCTGGCCGTTCTGGTACTTCAGACCAAATTTTCACGCTCCAGCAGTTTTTCAGGAGAAATCTTGTGAGTTTGCCAAAGACGTCTGCACATGTTTTATCGACCTCGAGAGAAAGCATATGACCGGGTCTGTCGAGAAAAACTTTGGGGTGTGTTGCGTAAGTACGGTGTAGACCGCCGCCTGTTGTTGGCCATCAAGTCATTGTACTTCTGTTCAGAATTTGAGTCCGTGTCTACGCCGTTAAATCACAAGCGTTCACTCTGGGTGTTGGACTCCAAGGGTGTGTTCTGTCGTCACCACTCCTCTTCATAGTCTATATCAGTGGTCCCCAAACTTTTTGTATCCTGGGCCAAATTCGCCATCTTATCAGCGTCCGCTGACCGGAATATTTTATGAATTGAAAAAAAAGACAACACGCTTAACATTAGTGTGTATATTGCTTTTTAACTTGTTTGCTCGGTAACATGTTTGCAGTGTGCCTTATGAAACTGCTTCTTTTGTTGCATAATCGTTTTGGCCTAATATTTGGTTCCATGCTTGATACGGCAATATGGAGAGTATCATGCAAACGTGCATTTCAAATTTTGTTTCGACGCTTGCACTTACGATACTTCATCTTAGAAAAGAAATGATCACAAAGATCAGGACTTCCAAACATACAAACCAAGTTGTGAACACGTTTTGAAATCTTTGGAAAGCTTGTTCTTGGGAGAGACTCTTTGTAAAATCCCGTAAGCAGTTTTGATAGAAAGTTTGCCTTCAGATCGATTTTCAGAACCTAATTGTTAACCAACCACTATGACTAGACAGAGTATCAAATACCTGTAACCGAACAAACTCGTTTGCAATTAGCATCCAGTGCTCCTATTAAACAATTTAGGCTATAAGCCCCAGATAATGCTTACGCTTCAAACTCCAAATGCCTACTACAACTTACAAATTTCGCAGCACTCATGCAAGCTATGTAGTATCTATGAAGCAGTCTTGGCGCCAAGCACGTGTAAAATATCAAGGTGCTGATGCGCTGATACTTACAACGGAAAAAGCAGCTATGAAGTGGCAATTATCTGCGTTTACATTTACTTGTCTGTGCTGTTCGCAAAGTATAGTATTACAAACGAATGGCCTAGAGGTCATAAGTAAATCACTTTTATTTCACACATTGCAAGTAAACTCCAAAACCTTTGTAGTTGAGCTTTTGATCAAAGTGGAAAGCTTGGTTTGTTTTGATTTCCAAAGCCTATCGGGATAAAACTCTCAGTTACGGCTCTCCCAAGTTTTGTGTAATTACATCAACTCTCAGTTTTTGTGTAATTACATCTCACATTAACTTATTTACATGAAACTGTTAATACACTAGACATTCCTACGGAAGCTCTCGGGCCGGATTGGAACCTTTCGCGGACCGGATATGGCCCGCGGGACGGACTTTGGGGACAGCTGGTCAAGATGACAGTAGCAGTGGGCTAGGGTGTCATTGTTGGGAGGTGCAGGATCAACCGTTTGCTTCTTGCGGAAGATTTGGTGCAGTTTGCAACTTCTGAACCGGGTCTTCAACATGCACTTGACCGGTTGTCAACTGCGTGCGATAAAGTGGGAATGAAAATTAGCACGGAAAAGACCGAGGTATTATGTATTTCCAGAAGCTCAAGGCAGTGCGCGTTGCAAGTTAGCGGCAGTACACTGCAACAGGTCGCAACGTTCAGGTACTTTGGGGTGGTATTAATTCACGAGTGACAGAAGGCCGAAGGGGGAGATTGATGCACTGATTGGTAAAGCAAACGCAGTTCTGCTTGAGATGTTTCACTCTGCGGTGACAAAACTGGAGCTTCCAAATACTGCAAAGCTGTCAGTTTTTAAGCTGGTCTTTGTTCCAATCCTCACTTATGGTCATGAATCTCGGATAATGACTGAAAGAATGCTATCCCAAGTTCAAGTGGCAAAGAAGGGAGTTTGGGAAGAGTTCACGGTGTGACACTTACGCAGCTACGGAATTCGCAAAACTCTGAATGTCTAGCAGCTTCTCTTCCGAATAGAATAGTGGTTCTTAACCCGGGGGCATGCCCACCCAGAGGGCATCAATAAATTCCCAGGGGGCACGAGCTCTTACGCTCTCTACAACAGGAAAAGGTTTTGCAACTTATTTTTACAAGTTTTTGAAACTTTCACAACTTATTTAAAGTTAGTGGGGCTTGAAACAAAGGACAATTACTTAAGGAAGGTGTGGTGGAGAAAAGGTTAAGACGCACTGGAACAGAGACATCTCAGCTACGATGATTCGGACATGTGACCAGAATGCCCCTGGAAAGATTGGCGAGGCATGTCCTGCTGGTTATACCCACAGGAAAGCGGCCCAGAGGTCGAACAAGTACTAGGTGGCATAATTGCATCAACGACATTGATTGGCCTTTCTTGGTGTGGAGCGAGCAGATCTTCCAGAAATTTCTGAATGCTGTGAGGTATTTCGAGTTCTCCTGGGGTTGCTGCCCCCGCGACCCTCCCAAAAGAAAAAACGGATATGAAAATGAATGAGCATTTTATTAACCGTCATGCACGTTTTGTCTTTTGCTGCGCCGAATTTTTGGGTGTTTCTGAGCAAAGGTGTAATACTTGACCTAGTTGCGCTCTTAATTTGAGATGATTTTTCAATTAGACAATTACTTGATTTGAAACCACGGCGATGCCAGGATAGAAACAAACTAATGTAAACCCGTAAACTTGTTACTGGGCTGCCAGGAAAACCACGTTTTACATTTCAACGCTTTGTAGGTGTAGACTTACTTTACAGGTGTCTTGATTGACAATACCCCCAGCGCAAATTGTACTCCGCCAGTGAAAGTACCTATAGGTGCATTTAACGGCTGGCTTGATTGGCATCTGCAATTCCTTGAGTTTGTCTGGTTCCGGACCAACATCTGTAAAATCGTTACTTTATGATGCACAGAACAGCAATGTATATTCAAACGGTTTCACGACGCAAACAAACGAACAATAAACTTTATAACATATTTTTCTTCTAAGGTTTTTCATATCACAAAGATTTTGTACGTTGATTTTGAAAGTTGTTTTATGTCAAAGCTTTTTTTGTTTCGAGATTTTATGTTTCAAAGTAGATTCGCGAAGTTCTACAGATTATTTTCCAAGTAAGCAAACCCTCTGTGTATGCCACAATATTTGTCTCTAACTTGCAAAGTACCGGTTTCGGGTACTACTGTCAGTTTTGCATAATGTCTACAGTTGCAATTCATTTACCAAGAAGTATTACGCTGTGATCTTTTTCCATTCAGTTTCAGTCATATTTTTCTCACTCAGTGACTGCTTCGACAAACGCATAATGGCATTTTTGTTCAATTCAAATTCTAGCTAATAAACCCAAGTTGAAACGATACCAGTAGCGTTGGTTTTATTTTTCTTGTTGTTTTCATGGCACAAATAGGAAACTATTTGTACCAAAATAGGAAAGCTTTGCATAAAGTATTTTCTATTAGTTTTAGGTTTAACTAGTGATTTTAACAAGCTTTTGTGAAAAAGTAGATTTACACTTGAAACTAAAAATTTTTACCTAATAAAATTCAACTCATATCTGAATTATTGCAAGTTTCAACATATCGTAAACAAAATACAGGGAACCAATGTTCCTCCAATTTTTAATAATGCTGTGCGGAAAAACAAGCGGGTGCGCTGAATCACAATTTTACTGAGCAGAAGTTATTAAATCTATTACAGCGGGCGGTTAGCAAGTAGTGGAGACTGCGCTAAGAATTGTTGCAACTGCGCAGAGGGATCTTAGCAGCTGCGCGGCAGCGCAGCTTAGAGGGAACATTGCAGGGAACCAAAGCAAACTACTGTGATAGAGCGTGATGCTGTTCAAACACTTACTTCTGGTAGAACCCCATCCGATTGTAACGCATTTGTCACCAAAATTCGGATGTTCGGACGTTCTGTTCATTTGTGCTTCAGTCAAAAGCGTCGGATCCAATGCTTTCGGCAAACAGATAGGCTTAATGCGGTCGATATCGCCAACATGCCCGTCCAGTTGCACCACCGCGATGTCGTTCAAATCACGAGTTTGGTCGTAGTCGGGGTGCACGAAAATTCGTTTTGCTCTGTAGGACTAAGTGTAAATACAGGCATCCGAAGCTTTTTTTCTTTTTTTTTTGAAAAACTAATGCATTAAAGCAAACGGGACGAAAGTTTACACATGGCCATTCTGCCTATATGCATTGTGACAGTCAACGGATTAGTAGCTTATGGTCGTTGCATGACTGCTAAACAACGATCTGCAAAGAGAGGTGCACTGAAATAAACGAACGCCAATTGAAAGATCCGACTGTAACTAAGCTATAGCCACTACAAAGAACGGATACACGCTTAAGCTATTTTACTCAGGACCGCTCACCTGGTTCGGAAATGCCTACTCAATGACAGCGCTTCTTTGAATGAATGCTCATGTGCAAGCGTATCTAAAATTCCTACTCATTGTTCCCTCGCTGTAGCACTGGGGTTTGCCATAAATTCTAAGGAATTTTTTAAGGGGCGATTTTTATTCACAAAAATGATAATTGACAATTATAGTTTGTGTGTTCTGTACATACTTTGCTCGTCTAATCGAGTGAAAGACACGCCAAGTTTGGTAAGTTGCGAATATTGCCTTTGGATGAAATTTTGAACGTGTTATGTTAGAAAGTAGCATTATAAGTTAGGGGAAGTTAGTCTTTGATGAAGCGGCATGTTAAATGACTCTAAAAGTGAACTTGATATTTGGAGTAGGGTTGGCTCTTGTCTCAGCAGCTACATACCACAAAAATTGATCAGGAATTGCAATTTTTCTTCATGAAATGAAATTAAGAGTATAGTGTATTTGCAAGATGGAAAATAATTGTTGAAAGTATATACATACATGTCTGCATCATACGTATTTCTTCAAGATACTTTGATATGATCTTCCTAAGAAAACGTTTTTTATTTTTCAAAAATTATTCTCTCAAAGATAACGTAACCGCGCAAAGCAGTTCTTTAGGGTCACTTATATCGTTAAGTCTCTTCAGCACAATTAGGAGTCAATTTCCCACAAGGGTTGAATTATTTTCTGCACACGTCACAAGAGTTGTTGATTCACTTTAAGGTTCCGGCACTAGCAAGGCTCAAAATCACTCATCATGTAATAATGATTTTGAAAAATCAAGTGGTTCATTGTTTCCAGTGCGGTAATTATTATCGTACCGCAGACATTGTCCGTTTAGTTTCCCTGAAGCATAAACGTAAATCTAAATTACCAAGCAAGGGAATCGATTCTCAAGCGAAATGGCCTATGAAAATGAAAGCGAAGAATATAACTCGAAAATCATTAAAATGCTTATTTGTACACAAACTTGCTGTTCACTGCAAGATAGTACATGACGTAAAAAGGTTGTCCTAAAACTGCATAGAGTTTAGTAATCACAATAGCCTGCTAAGTCTTCGAGTGTGGAATTTGATTCTTTATGCCCAGAAAAATTTGTTATAAAACAAAACTTTTCCCCCCTAAAAACGTATTTTCCCCCCCAAACCTTGAAACCTGGCTACGGGCCTGTGTGGAATTACAAGTTGAAATAGCTCGTTACCTTCGGTGAAAAAAGTGCATGCGAAAAACTTGAAAAATTGAGTGGGAAGATGTTGAAAATGAACGACAACATACATTGAAAGATTTTCGGTCTCGGTGTAAAACCCATCTTTCAATCCCCTGCACAACTTTATCAAGATTCCAGTACATAATACTGACGCGATGATTTAGAATAATGTATCCGAATCAAGGACACTCAACAGGGTATATCACAAACAAGTAACATATTTTTTGAGATTAGATACGAAGTATTTCCACGGCAGCAATCGAAAAAGCTGCTCCTCCGATAAGTGCTTGCATTCAAAGTTGTGGCATTGTCACAGAATGCTTGTTCCTTTTGTGTAAGGTGCGTGCTTTTAAATGTCACAAATGTTGCACGGGCACGGCTTTTACCTTATTTTTGCAGAGGTGACAACTAGTTCCACATTTCGCCAACATCTCTATATTTCGAAGCTGTTTGAGAACATATACTCTACAGTGCATAACGCATTAAGCCGCAACAGCATCAGAATACAACTGAAAGAATCCACACAAAAACAATTTCCTCCATGTTGTGGCAACTACTTCCGCGAAAACCTCTCGTGAGAGTCGGAGCAGACATGCTCACTAAATGTGTGATATGTCGGATTGTTCACCAAATGTGTTGCTTAAGGTGATACCTCAAGCTGACCAAGTGCCAATAGTAGGACTTCTGATGACTGCACTTGGTCCTCTACACAATGTGAAACATGGTTCTCAAGTGGTCATGAGAAGGGACATGCGGTCCCGTTTTCGAGAAATAGCTTTGTTCAAAGTAGTTGTTTCAAGGGCATCGGAATTTCTTCAAATCCATGAGGTTAACATAAACTTATATTTTCAACTTAAGCACTGTCTGTGCACATTGCACAAGTAACAAAAATCAGCACGCATTGATGTTTTTAATGGAAATCGATTTCGCCATACGGCATCTTCAGTCCAAGTAAATTAAAAGCCTCGCATTAAATGATAGACTTGCCCTTGTTTAGACGTTGCTCTTGTCATCACTTTTGTTTTGGCGCACCATTTTTTCTTCTCTCATTTATTGCTCTTTCCTCCCGCTATGTGTTTTAACTTATTGTTTTAACTTATTGTTACTAGTTGGTCTTGTTTTGTTTGTGCTTACTCTAAATGCTTATTTACAGTACGGTACTGTCAAAGTTAGCTCAATCTGTTTTTCACGCAACCTTTGTCTTTGTTTCGTAATAATCACTGCTTTGCGTACTTCCACTCGTTTTTACTTTTAATTTACTTGGACTGAAGATGCCGTATGGCGAAATCGATTTCCATTAAATAGCATCAATGCGTGCTGATTTCTGTTACTTGTGCAGTGTGCACAGACAATGCTTAAGTTGAAGATATGGGTAGACAAGAATCGCCGCAGTTAATAGAAAGGAAGACACAGGTTGATACTGATGCTCAAGAAACAAGTAGAGCTTCCAAACTTATATTTTAGAACAACTCACTGCTTAATTATCAAGACGCGCATTGCGGCGCCCAGCTGCCTTTTCTGGACACCATCTTGCGTCAGCAGGCCACTGATTAATTACTTAGGAAACGCAAAAATAGACCAAACCGATCGTACTTCTATTCTCCTCTTGTCCAACTGGCTGTACTTCCAATATTTTCCAAGGTGGAACCAATATTCATTTATGTCCACTTGAGAAGGCCTAAAAATGTGTGCAAAGTTTATTAACGGTTTAAAATGAACACAGGAACAAAAAATGTATAGTCGTATTTCAAAACTGTTGCTCAGTTACCCCGACGAATTCTTTTTGTGTTACAGAGACTTCAGCAACAGGAGACGCATAACCTTGAGTTCTTTGAAGATATGAAATTTTGCAGTGTGTAAGTACTAATGTTTGATTGACTTATTGTTTCATCTGACTCAGCTAATAAACAGATACAATGCAAGAAGCCATCATGCTAAAAAGTAACCAGTTGTCACTGGAAATTAGAATAAATGAAAGCACAATGGCAGTAGAACTGGTCAAGGTAAAATAGAGTTGTCAATGTGTCACACAGGATTGGTCAAAGACTATGGAGGTCATCGAGTCAACCAAACCCATTAGAAACTTATGAACAAGTGGTTGAAAACCACAGTTGAAAATACAATAAGCACAACTGAAAAACAAAAAAAAACACAGAACACGGTGAGGAAAATTACAAATGAAAAGAGCATGCCTATGTACATGAAGGAATAGATCTAGTTTCATTCTGAGATAATTAGGTGTGGTCAAAAATCTAAGAGACAATAAAAAAACTAAAAAAATTATGACATAAAAAAGCTATGGAGTGTAATAATATCAGTAACAAATGGGATGTGCACAAGAAACGATAATAAACAAAATATGCATTAAAAACAACAATCAAATTAACAAAAACAATATATAGATTTCCACGCATTTAGAGACTCTAATCTCTAATTGAATAAGGATTGAAGATACGTAAATTACGTGAAATCGATTTCCCAGCAAAACACTACGATTTGATCCGACGGCGTCACCACTGTGGAGACTTATTGGAATCACATAAATCACAATGATTGTTTTGAAGGTTGTTGAGAAGTTTGACAAATTTATTCTGAAAGGGTTTAAATACATGGGAGGGGTGGCGATAGATCGCAGCAATAATGAAGGGTTTGCCAAATCAAGATTGGATTTCAATAAATAAGCTTTCACAACTTACATTGTTGAGGTTAAAGTCATTTCTGAATTTATAAGTCAGTTTGGAATGAATGTTAAGACCAACTCCACTTGAATTGCTTTGAGAGGGATTGTGAATGAAGTTGTAACCAGGAATATTGATATTTATATAAAGGTTGGCTTTTGACTTGGTTTCTGATAGGCTATAAAGGTAGAATTTACCACAGTCATTAGGAAAACGTCATCTGATTTATGCCTAGCGTTACCTAAGCGACGTACATTATAGTGAAAATATAACATATTCTGCTTGAGTTCGTTAACAATTTTACCAGTTTCACTTAAAGTTAAATACTTTGATTTCCGGCATGCTTTCGAAATTGAGTTGAAACAAAAAAATGAGGAAAATGCTCACATTCTTCGCGTTCGTCTGTCGAGAAAGCAGTGAGCTGCCGTCACCAACCAATCAGAGCAGATCAACGTCGCTCCGCAATCCGGATACTGAGCGTTTGTTGTTATTTGCACCATCCACGGCCAACTGCCGTCGTCAGCTGTCGAACCTCCTGCGTGTGCAAATGATTGTAACGTCAGTATTGAAGTAGAGCAAGCGTTGTGGGAACTCATTTTTGAACTTGTTGAGAAAGCAGCCTTCGTTTTTATTTGAGCGAAACCGATATGGGAAATTTGTTATAGAAAAATTTCACGTAGGCATGGGCGTCTGAAGCATTTTTTGCAGAGGGGGCCAACAATGGATTTTTCCGTGAGTAGTCAAGGATTTTTCCAGGGGAGAAAAATGGTGAAATTTCATTTTACCCATTTTACCCACTCGAAACTCAGAAAACAACCTTTTTTTACCAAAAGCTTAACAGGAAAATGTCAAATTTCAAAATCCAGGGGTGTCAAGCCCTCTCCTTCCCCCTTGTGACGTCCATGGCCGCAGACAGAACAGCCATCAAAGTTGATCAGCCAATTATTTTGCAGATAGAGCAATCACCTGATTGTTCTTTCACTAGCTTGTGAAATGCGCAGACTAGCGGTTTGATTGCAAAACGAAGGATTCCAAAGACGTACCAGCGTCACAAATGCTTGGGGACGTTCCCCTTGTATGTTGATCACTGTGGCGGAGATTTCTGGCGCGGTTTTTGAGGTCAAAATCAATCTTTCTGCGTTGATTGACAGCGTTGAGCAAATTATATCAGAGTTAGTTTTGTGTGTTAACAAAAAAGCAAATCAATAAATGACAAGTCACCGCAGTCACTTCTAACATGCACTAGCTTTGCATGAATACGATTCTTTATTTTTATAGAACTGAAAAAAAATTTTGTACTTGAGTTGGTGTGAAAGCTTTCAAACTTCTTCTTACGTACTGCGTGAGAACTCAACCAGGCGTAAAACCACGTCTGCGATAAAAGAAAGCCTTACCAATGATTTTCTTCGTTGACTTCTTCAACTGAACACCGCATTTGAAACGAGAATCTAAAACCAAACGCAGTGACGTCAGCTTTAAACAAACGTTTGCATTCATACAGCACATAATTTTGAAGATTGTTATCAAGAAATGCAAACTGATAAGTATCACGTTGGTTTTAACACACAACGAAACACGAGTGCTTAATTGAACAATGCTTTTCTTTTGCACAGGATCACCTTTTTTGGTAGGTTATGCGTTTCTCAGTACACGATGTTTCTAATGCAGATTTAGGTATTACTAACATAGGATGTTGAGTACTTGTAACTAAAAATAATTGCTCGTGAAAAATTAAAATTTGCCACTTGAAACTGCTTCGCTTTCTTAAGCTTTGTCTCAGACTTGAAGCAAAATTGGACGATTCAAAGCACCTTCTAAGTATAGAAGTGGTATATAGTTCTTGTTGACGAAGCATCTTTAAATCCGTGCACCGCGCCATCAAAAGCATTTTTTAAATTCTAATACCTTTCATAAACTACAGTGAAAGTTTCGATACTTTTAACAGAGGCGCTTTGTTAAAGCACTGGTTTTTTGTTAGTTAGCCTGTTCTGATAACAAATACTGACTTTGAAATATTTACAAAAGATTCTATGTGAATAAGAGCTGATGATACGTAAGTAGTGCCTGATTCTGCTGGGAAAGGGTTCATTCGATAAACAATATTTACAACAGGCGTTACGAAGCTTTTTTTCTGAGACGGTGTTCATAACTTTATTGTTATGTGCAACATCAAATCCTAATGTCAAAGGTAAGCTTGCTTTGGGTAAATATAGTGCGACGCAAAACTCTACCAAGTTCACATCAGTTTGCACAAATGATATCTTTCAAAAACAAGCAACCTTTAAAATTATGACTCTTACTCGAGCATTGGTCAATTTTTAAGCATCTTCTAAAATCCCATACAGGGTTTCCACGCGGACAGGTACAGCCCGGCACACAAGTGAACATTTCTTTCAAATCTTTAGTATTCACAAGACTGTTGTTGCTGTCACCTGTAATGTAAAAAAATATAAAGTTGCTGTTAAGCGTGTAACATCAGCTTAAATCTCTACACTGCTTGGGACACACAACTCAACAGAAGTAGTGCAAAAATCATACCAAAAATGTTTATTGGTATACAACATGTTGATTGGATTGTTTAATCCAATAATTGTGCTGTGGCAAATGGATTCATGTTAAGAAAGTACCGAATTCAGCATAGTAGATGGCAGTCGTAGCTTTGCGTTTGGAAATGGAAATTGAGTTTATTGCTGCACGTTAACCTTCTTTTTCATAATAAAATGATAGTTTTAGCCACTCTGCCCGTACAGTTTTTGCCACTTTGTCGGCAAAGAAAATCGTTGCTGTGGTTTTCCCATATTAACAAACATGTACAAGAGAGTTACAAGACTGAAGTTGACGAAGCGCAAACACGAAGACTGATTAGCAACAGTCAGAAATGTTTGTAAAAAATTTCCGACATGTCGGTGGATCTCTCTAGCCAGAAAAATGCTTAGGCAAGCAGAGCATGCCGTTAAGCCAGGGGTCTCAAACTCAAATTGCACCGAGGGCCAAATGAGGACTTATAAAGTAAACCGAGGGCCGCATTATAGCTACTCGAGGGCCGCATTATGACGGTGACACAACAATGGTGGTACCTGAACCTTGCTAGAAAGCTTTTACATCTTATTTCCTGCGACAAGTATCATGAGTTATAGACAAATCGTTTCCTGCCGTCTTTACCTTCTTTTAAAAGGAACTTGTTCACTCGCTAGCCGAACGCTTTTAAACACCGGTGAATAAACTAAATAAGGTAAATGCTGTTCATTATTCGAAAATTTCCAAAAAGCATGGCAGCCCCACAAAACGTTCTCGCGCGCCACATGCGGCCTGCGTGTTTGAGAACCCTGCGTAAGGCTGTGCGCCTGAGCCTAACGGAATAATATAATAGCAACGTGCCCCTTTTGCAGCACCGTATGCTGCGCTTGTATAGTCAGCAAAGTTGCAGGAAAACACGCGGCAGAACTGCGATGGAGTCGCACGGGCATGTAGCCACGCGGGTCATTCGGAGGTACTGCACTCTGTTTTTTTGTGCCTCCTAAAATTGCTTTGGTGATTTCTAACGAAAAATGCGTAGCGTAAGCTTACTCGCTAAGTCGTAAAATTCTATATTCCTCTCATTTTTATCTCTTCATCCCGCAGCGCAGTATTCTCGGTCTCATCAAAGCGACATCTTGATTATATTGTTGATCGCAACCACTCAAAAGCGTTCAGCCATCTGGTATCCATAGCAAGCAAACCAGTGAAAAATGTGCTTTGTAGTTCAGCAGTGTGGCTAGTGCCTATTGAGCTACTTAAGTCTCATGTCACGTTGAATCACAAACGAGCCTCATGCGCGAAGCGTAAGATTTCTTTTAAAACCGCATCAGGCGAGAAAAGGACGTTCTACAGAGGAAAAATGCAGTAGTGAAACCTGTTTTTCCGAACAAGCCATCCCTGTACCTTGTGTGGCAGTACGAGGTTGATAGGTGTAGTTGGATAATATCATGCTAGTCGTACCGCTAACGTAAGCTCATACGGCTAATGCTGTGCCTTTTTACCACGCCCACATTCAAACCTTTTTACATGGATCATTTGCTGTGTCGCCGTTATTGGTTAAATGCTGCGCATTTTGATAAACAAATTTGCGGAAGTATTCAATGTTCAAGTTACACTTTTGCCTGTGATTCAATTGCTTATTTAAGAACAGTATCTGCTCTTGTTTAGTGTTGAGTAAGTGTCATTTTGTGAAGATAAACGATTATTATCTGTCCATAAAAGCTCCATTGTACGTTTTTAAAACGTGAAAAATTGCACTGAAACTACAGATTTTGAAGGTCAACCAAGTTTCCAAAAGACGTTCAGCAGCGCACGCGATTATTCGAGCAAAAGCTGATGTACAGTTGTTACGCACGCCGCATAAGAGGCATAGATTGTTTCCTTTTCTAAATATAAAAGATTGACTAAAAACTTCAAAAATTATTGAATGCTTGGAATTCGATTCCAGTGAGATACATTCTGCCACCCAAAATTCTGATGCACCCTCAAGTTTTCAACTCTAGCTACCGGTCTAGTCATATATAATATCACTTACCACGCCACTACAACGTATGTTGTTTTATACAAGTGGTTTTATCAGGCAGCTTTGCATAAAATCATTACTCTTGAAATAATTACAGGTAAGTCTGCGCTTTTGGCAAAATTTCCGAAAGACATTCCTCTAACTGAATGAAGTTCAGGTTACCGAACGTCACTGGCTGCGGTTGACTGTAGTTGACATTTAAATGTTTTTCTGACGCGTCCCGGAGCCTACCGCACTTTTAATGCAAATGTTCCACGAGCCATATTGCTTGTCCAGTTCCATTTGTTCGTAGCATGTAAGCGCACAAGTTCTGTGACAAAGTGTCCACTCCCGGCCATTGCCACAAGTTCCCGGATCATTAACCGCAGTTTCTGCACAAAACACAGCTCGTGACTTAGATCTCATACGTTACGATGCTGTTCGACGCCAACTGACATTTATGAATCACTTGAAATATAAAGTTGCTTCCTCAGAGGCTTGTGCGAAGCTGTGGAATTGGTGACATTTATTGCACGCTGGTGCTGCGAAAAACGCTAATGAGCTGGTGAGTTGGACGCTCTGCTTTATTAGTATATTTCGTCATGGAACAAAGTACCTAATATTGATGAGATCACGGCGTTAAAGAGTCTGAAGAAGCAATTATTAATTATTTTTCAATAAAGTTGGATATACAAACGGATACAAAATACAAAAAAAGTGTTTTGGATGCAAAACAGTGCATATATACAAAAAGGCCTTTCTGACTTTCAGCTTTAGTGGGAAGAGTTATGCATTCAACAAACGTTGCTGGCTTAGATATAAATTCATCCGCTAACCGCAGCCCAAATCATGATGAAGTGAGGGGAATTCGTTTCTAACAATTCTCTAACATTGCAAAGTGTTTACCAAAAAGCGTGTTTACCAGGAACGATGCTGTACACAAGTTTGAAACCCCTCCCCACTGTAGATTCGTCAGATGTTATAGAAATATTGAAGTAATTGGTGTTGGAAACATAATGCTTCGTTGGAGTGAAACGACCGCAGACTGTTTTCGTTGTCGATGCATCGCGGATGGTTATCCAGTCAAAGTTGCAATTTCCAGAACAGTCTCCGGCCGAAAGATTGCATGGGATTCTGCAAAAACAATAGCGATTAATATCTTAGTAGCAAAACCAAATGGGAGTTCGGTGTTCACAGTCATCGTCCGCTTTCATATAACTCATCTTTGTAGCAAAAGCTCTCTTTCACAGCCCCTCCGCAACCATTTTACAACGTACTGTTTACCTGAAAAGGTGGTTTCAAGAAAATAATTTTCTTCAAAGAGTTACCATGAAGTTTGTTAATTTTTTGGTATAGTACCATTGTTACCCTGGGGCTGTAGTCTCGTTGCAAGCCGACCTGTTAAGTTGTGGGACTTAGGTGCAATTTCAAACTTTCTCGTCTTGCGGTTAACAACTTTAGAAAATAAACGCTAAATCATAATAACAGTAATGTGTGTTTGTTCTGTTGCCCGCATCGGCTTGTGAGATGACATATTTTCCCGAAGCAATGTGTACCATGTACCACGCATTCATTGAAGGAATATATTACCAAAGCCACGAAAACCAATGGTAAGTTAAATAATAGTTTTACCAAACACGTAGGATTGCATTTCTCCATCTTAACTCTGATGTTTGAAAAGTGTATTTGCCTAAAATAAAAATAAAAAATGGAAAAATTCCCTTTTTTTCAATTTCATAACGATCAGGAGTGGACCGTTTTACAGCATCTGCGTTGAAATGCAAGCAACTATTGTTATAAACAGGTAATAAAACTTAACACTTCTTTGTGCTAAAATGTTGACTGGATCAAAAAAATGGCCGTTGTTTCACATTACGCTTGAACACTGTTTTGTACAACCTATCGCTTGATCTTTGCATTTTCTCATATCAGGGATGTCGTGCTAACAAAAAAGATGTGCGAACGCATTCAAAACAATAGCCATTTTAAAACAGCTTCAAACTCATTTTAAAGGAAAACGTGAAAAAGGTGTGGGAACGCCGTTCCCACGCGTTCCCGTCCCACCACACCCCTGCTGCATATAGATGTAAAAGAGGTGTTGGTTAAATAAGGTTGCAAAAACGCTTCTTTTAGTACACAATATATTTAAAAAGCCTCTTGGTTCGCGAAAGACGATGCTGTAAGTCTTTCAGAAGCAAATGCATTTTCACCTCATCTGGTGAACTAAATGTTTGGGTTCGGACGAATCGAGCAAGTTTTCTTATTTCAAGTGCTGTCGCTATTAGCATGCAAAGAGTAAAGGAATCGAAAAGCGGGGTGTGATTCGCAAACGTATTGGAAAATTTTTTTGAAAGGGCAGAAAATATCTGACGTAACAACTCCGTAAAGCACATGTAGAGCTCAATGTTCCATTTCGTTGTAAGAGGAAATGTAAAACAGTTCACTTCATCATTCACTTCATCAGACATTTCAACTACAAACCCACGCTGCAGGAACTGAAACTGCCTATAACTTGCCTTGGTTCCTCCATGTCCAAGTCTAAAAACGTCATAATCACTTTCGATCCGCGCCCTCCTTGAATCACCCAATCACAGTAAAGTCCAACAACATAGTTTTGTGGATAGCCAGGAGATGTAATGGTTCCAGATGAGCTCGTTAACAGCTGTGTGCCTCGGCATCCTGATTCTACAGATAAAAACGTCGTTAAATTTATGTGTTTGAAATAAGCTAGGAAACGAGCAGCTGTTGACGAAAATGAAGTCTGTTGTCTGATCTTAGATATGTTGGCTTTAAACCTAACCTGTTATTTTTCTTGAAACCATTCTTGACAATAGCTAATACGTACGGTGGGATTTTTAGTCATGACGTAAAAAATAAGGTTCAAACGTTTCAACTTTTCAACGTTACGAATTTTTGGGCCAAGTATGTGTTTGCAGTCGCTTGCAAATAGAAAGATGCTTGACTGCCGTAGTTCACTACACTACGGCGCAACCTATTGGTTCAAGGGTCACATCACCGATATTTTAGAAGACAAGTTACAAAAAATTCTTTAGTGTTAGACATCGTCAATGTAGCAGCTCAGACTGCTGCCACTTCACTTTATCATCAACATTTCGACTAAACCACTGTTTTTTCAACGAGTCAGTGTTTGATCAAATGAGAGACTGGCTCTTGTTTGTAGTATCCGTGTTTCACATGCAACGCAACAAAAAAACACGTCCTGAAGGTACTGCAAATTAAGGATATAACAAAAGGTTGGTTTTGTAAGCATGACTTCATTTTTGAATATGCGCTAAAACCACACCTTCAACATAGTCTCGATGTTGTGAAACGTCACGTTTGGGTAAGCCGCATACCGATCGGAACAACAACTACGGTATAGAAGAGCATGCGTAATATTCAATTTAAATCATTCCATTACAATAAAGATGTATGGCTATATTAATAGCCCAAACGTGGTGTTGCCATGGACACTGGTGTTTGTTATGGGCGCAAAATTGGTTGCACTGCATAACTCGCAAAAACAGCAGTGGGCCATACTATGCAGGCTTGCCTTTATATTACAACAGATAAAAAAATTTTCAAGCACTTATGGTATAAAAAGCAAACTGCCTCCAGCATACGTTTCAGCCAAAATCACACTGCGGCTGCGGTGTGTTTGCGACGTCAGAGCGAAAGATCGCTTCGTTACGGGACCTACGTGTTCCGGTTACTTCATGCCATAGAACATAAATGGAGGAAACCGGATCGTAGGTATCCCATTTTTCACTGGGGGGCTTGACTCTACCTTTGGAAAACCAAATGTGTTAAAAAACAAATCTTATAAGAATTCTGATAAAAGTTTTTTCCTTTGCTCATAAAGCATACATCATGAGCAAGAATGTTTTTTCGCCATAGCTTTGGTTCAAATAGCCGTCAAAAGCTATTGGGCTGTTGCGTTTAAATGTCAGATGGGTTGGATCTTTGTAACCGGTTATTGAGGAATACACCACAGTTATTTTAAAGCATTCCAACCTACTTCGTGAAGTAGAGACACTCGAAGATGTCCCGATATTATGAAATGCGGCGGATCATAGCATTGATGTACTGTTACGTGCAATTATAATATTTCGTCTGTAAACTAGTCGAACTTTCGGTATTCAATTCCAGGGGCGGCGGAGGAATGACAGGGGAATTACTCCCCTAACAGGGGAGAAACGAGGGCGTATATGCCTTTTCATAATAGTACCACAGGTAATTTCATGGTTTATCAAGATCGACTTGAAACAAACTTATTGCAGCTGTTCGCGTACCCAGAAAATTCAGAATGATTTTCTATATCATTTTTGTTATTATATTTAGTGGAAATTATCATTCATATTATTATTTTTGATGTCAACATTGTTGCTGAACAGAAATTTGTCAACGATTTTTCATTTGTATTAGTTTCCATTGCCCTCAACTATTTCACTGACCCCCATGCCCTGCAAGTGCCCCGGTGTACTGTACACCACAGTCTACTGTTAGTCACCTGTGCTGTGTTTACAAGGCGCATTTCATTGTGGCTGTGCTTCGATTGTGGCTTTTCTCTTGCCGAGTCATCCTCCATATTATTGCTTTATTGTGGCCTTAGCGGTCTTGCTTGCGCGGTGGTCTAGAAGCTGAAAGCCACAATAAATTGCAGCCGGTGTGCAGGCGGATGAGAGGTGTTAGCCACATTTTTGGGATGGCCACAATCGAAAACGCTGCAAGTACTAAGTGTCGTTCAAGCACAGTACTAAAAAGAAACACTACTATGCGCAATATTCCACTCTTGCAAGGTTTCCTAACCGGGGCCATCGGCCCCCTTGCGGGCCATGTAGCGGTTCTCTGGGGGCAACGAGCATAGACCTTTACTAAATAGCTCTGTCGTGATATTGCAAAACCCAAGTGTAACAGTTAAAAAAGTTTTTTTATTGATGAGCAGGGGGCCACAAGTGTTGAGAGTCTTTGGAAGGGGGCCACAAACCATGAAAGGTTGAGAAGCACTGCACTATTGCTTGTTGGCTCTAATGTCACAAAGCGTATATGAAATCAATATTTCCAAAAATTGCCATTTTGTAATGAAATATCAGTATTGCCAAAAATACCACCATTTTCAAAATTTTTTCGCCAAAAATTTGCCATGAATCAGACAATCACTTGTCATTTTTCTGTCAAGCATCTGGAAACCCTGGCTAGCGACAGGTAGTACATATTTTTTTCGACAAACGGTCGTCTGATAAGACAAGTTTTGAAGTGGAAAGAGATAAACCTCATTCCAAAAAGCAGATATTGGAAGTAATGTAGATGGCAGTCTATGCTCCTGATCCGAGCTCAAGTGTACCAACACACATAAGTAAGCTGATTGCCCGATGGTGGTCGATCAGTTTTTAATTCGTCAGCCGGAAAGATAGCCCAGAGCTTATGTTTTCTCGTCAGACGAAAAACACGTAGTAATTCCACATTGCGTCAGATTAAAAACTGACGTAAGTTATTGTTACTGTGTTTCTGACGAAAAATAATTAGCCCACTGACGAAAAAATGTTTCCGTCAGGCAAATAGCACACCGCAACTCTAACGTAGCGGGCGCAATATCTCCCATTCCCCGCTCGCTCTTACCGCATGACGCCACTGGTCCCTGCACCGTAACCATTAGCACGTGCTTGATTATGACTGACTTGACAATCCAGGCCCTAGGACCCCCACTTTGAAAATGGTTCCTCCATCCATGCTTCATGCTATTTTATAGACCAGGAGTTCCCAACCTTTCTCTGATCATGTAACCTAGAGATGAGGATGAACCCCTTCAGCATTTCAAAAGATAAGCACTTTCTTATGACAAAATATTTTATCATGATTAATCACAGATATATTTTAAAATAAGCATATAACCGCTTTTGAAAATAATATTCCTTCATACGTGTATAAATACTATGAAATAAAAGATATGTAAATGCATATTTCTCTTCTATTGCTAACCTTAAATGCACCCCTTCGGATAGGCAAATGTACCCCTAAGGGTACATGTACACCAGGTTGGGAACCTCTGTTATAGACGATGGACGACGATTGTTTTGCTGTGATGAGCGCGAGCAAAACCAAAAGAGCTCGGCCGATTGCTTTTCAGGCCAGGGGTGGGGAATATACGGCATACGGGCCAAACGTGGCCCACATGAACATTTAATATGGCCGGCATCAGAATTTGTGTTACCCAAGCTTGAACACAACATCAAATCAAAGCGAAACTTCATGATTAGCACATACGTACACAGTAAGTCAAAATAGGGAGAATGACAGGTGCGTTCACGTTCCCCTCCCTGTTATGGCATTTCTTGAAATGCCAACCAAACCTGTCACTACGAGAGCAACCCCTGGTGCCCGTGCTGGATGTATTCAGCGCGGACTGGGTAGGAAAACTCCCTGCTCTAGACGCGGCAGCAGAGATGCTGCCGAAGATGACCCAAGACCCAGCATACTGCAGCTGAACACCGAGGTGCTCACCACAAACAAGATCAGCGTTCTCGAGCAGCTAGCTTATATGAACAAGGTCGTCCTACAGGATTCATCGTCGTCCTACAGGAGACCCACTGCATAACTGCAGACAACCAGACAACCTAGTGATTCCCAACTTTCCACTAGCTGGGTCAGTTCTGAGCAGGAAGCGCAGCCTTGCCGCGCTTGTTCACGAGCGGTTGGAATGCTCACTGGCCGGTCAATCTCCAGAGCAATCAGAGCCTGAGTGGTTGTGCGTAGACGTCGCAGGATATAAGATCATTAACGTCTACTACCCTCCGCGCTCCGGCGGAGTGGTTGGACAACACTACAAGACTCCGCCGCACTTTTATACCCGACACCGGCATCCACCTCGTGGAATGACCCTCCCAAGAACAGCGTGGTTCTGGCTTAACCGCTTCCGCATCGGTGTGGGACGTTTTCGCTCCTGCCTGCACAAATGGGGTATGGCCTCCTCTGTGGCCTGTGAATGTGGTGCAAAAGGACAAACCGTCGACCATGTTGTCCGCGAATGCGCAATCCATCTACCTCCCCATGGACTGTACCGCCTGACGGTTCTGGACGATGAGACATTCGAATGGCTGCTCAACACCTGCCCAGAGATCTAGAGCGGCCTAGCAGTGGACAGCAACAACTCGCTCCAAAGAAGTCAAAATAATTCTTTCTCGTTACTCAGTGTTATGTCTTCTTATTTTCCTCAGGAAGATAGGTAGAATTGTAAGATAAATTCATTGTTTTTTTGCGACCTGCCAGCGATATTTCACAATTCATGCAGCCCACATGATAGCAAATAGGTTCCCCACTCCTGCTTTGACCTATTTGGTTTCAGCGGTTGGTCGCGGGTAATGTCCTTTGATCAAAAATTAAGCCCAAGCCAATCAACATCAGCAAAGGGTAATCCTCCCTCGCAAGCAGGACCGTAACCAGGGGAGGCGCAGGGGTGCGAAACCCCCTGGAATTTTTTGTCCTCCCTGAAAATATGTGTTGGACACAGTTTACAACTATTGGATATAGTTAAAAAATTTTGGCCCCACCTCAGAAAACTCTTCGCCACCCCTGGTGTCTCAAGCTAGTTACATGCCTGCTCGCAAGTGGTATGACGCTAAATGGTTTGATGATTCTTTTAATTGCAGGGAAGTGGAGCATAACAGAAACTTAAGTGAGTATTTCACGTTGTTGCAGTTACTAATGAAAGCTAAATCTATTTGAACAAGGTTCGTTATTCTATGTGAGTAACGCTCCTAGTCCTTGCTCATGTGAGAAACTGATGATGACCCAGAACAAAATACTGAATGTTTGTTTTTAATACGGCCCGAGCCTAATTTTTGTGTGAAAGGCTTTCCTGTGAAGATAGTGCAGCAGTCGATCTGTAGGTAAGATCTAAGAACTAAGACCTAAGAATCGGGATATAAAATTACAGACGAAATGTTGTAATCTCTTTAGCAACCTCAAGCTTTCATTTTACTTTCTGGTCTTAGAAAAGATATACTGCATAAAAGCATTCTTACCAAATTTGGCCCAATCAAATGTTCGAAACTTTTAATCATGCCAAAAACAGCTACGTATCAGAAACAATAAAACCATCAATAGTTCTTTACTTGAATTTTTCAGCTCGCAGTATCCACTTGCTTCGAGAGTGTAGCCTTCACAGCAATCCAGTTTGATATCAAGACAGTTGGTCTGTCTCAGTTCGTATCGAAATCTGCCGATTGAGGATTTAGTAACGGCATGTTAGTTTCTAAGAAACGGATGCTGTGCCGTTGATAAGGTTAAAAGTAATTAAGATAGAAATGAAGTGCTTCTTTGAGTATGCTAACAATTAAGTAATTGAAATGTGCGACCAGCGTTAATTACGGTACAAGTGAATATAGAGCTAACAGCCTGTTGCAGGTGGCAATTACCACGTGTTGGTATCAGCTTTGCAGAGCGGTAGTCGATTGCTTTTGGCGGTAACAATGTAAGAGATATGTAGGAGGTCTGTCACGGAGAGCGAGTGACCATTACGTTAAACCATGTCCGGTTGGTTACAGTATAGTGTGAAAATTTGATATTTGCATAACTTGACATTTGAAGGTACTCGCTGAATAGGCGATTCAATGCAGCAAAGTGTTGGGAACCGTGAAACACTAGCAAAATTGTTTGATAGTGAGTGCTTTGCAGTTTTCTGACGCCATGTGAAGCCCTATATAAATTATGCCGCAGACAAATGAGGACAGCCTCGGTTATTGAAAGAAAAAGAAAGACCAAGCGCCGCAGCATGTTTTTGGCGTTTGTGAGCAACTGAAAGCAATGCATGGATTTATAACAGTCTAAAAACAAATATTTCCTTTGGGAGAGATGAAAACTAAGGAAAGTGAAATTCGCTTTCAAATTACCTCAGAAACATATTTTGAGACCTTAATGAAACTAACGTGGAAATAATAAACTGCACTAGATTACAGGAAACAAGCAGATTCATCAACCTACAAAAGTTAAATGGTATTTTTGCACAACTCTAAATTCTTCTCGTTTGCTTTAAATCTGTAACATCTCTAATGAACTTGTAAAATTTCACTCTTATCAAGCATAGGCGTAGCCAGGGGGGGGGGCAAAAGGGTCATGACCCCCCAAATTTTTAGAAAATATAGCCATTTTGTGCTTTGAGAGGCGTTTTTCCAAACAAAATAGTGTTATTCGCCTAAACTACAACATTTTGCCCCCCTCAATTTCTGGGCTGACTACGCCACTGTTATCAAGCAATTGACTGTATCAGACTTGTCCATGGGAAACGTTTTTTGTCCCATCCCACGGGATTCCCATGAAAATATTAATACGAAGTACACTGTATCATGTGTATGTCTAACGTTTAGCTTGTACAGAGCCGCGGCTAAAACACCCCAAATTTCCAATTACGGGCTAATGAAAATTGCGTGGCCTTTTTTTAATTGTTGCCTAAAAAGTCTTACAACCGTATTTTCTGAGGTCTCGCGCCAATCCGCCATGGCACTGAGCGTCTTCGTGTAATACTGTGCTGCGAACATATGATAATGATATTCTATTTCAGAAAATTGTTGCTATATGAAGCAAATATACTGTACTAACGATGGGACAAGGGATAAATATTCAAGACTTCTGTCTCATTCCAATGATAATCCCGTACCCATGGACAAGCCTTCTGAGTCAACCAAACGAGTCAAGCTCTGAAAAAAACGACTTTTGCAGGCAGCCTGTGAAGGGAATTCGTTGCACGTGGCATAAAGAACCAACTTCGTTGTAAACCATTATTAGACTATACAAATTGCTCCTAATCTGCTCAGTTTATGGGTGAGAAACAGAAAATGCAGATACTTTTGTCTCAGGCGCTTCTGGAAAAGATTTTCTGTTAACTTTTTTCACATAGTTATAGCATTCACAAATCTTGCGGAGTTTCAGGTGACATACAGTACATTTCGCATTCCAATGGATCAGAGTGCAACATTTTCTAAACGAAATGCGCTGCAGTTACGATAAGAAGAAACTCATCCGTTCCGCTTTCTACGTTCACTGACATAGTAATGACCAAACAATGTTCGGTTTCACGCCTGTTGAGGCACGAGTTTAGCATTCGCTTGTGAACGTGACAGGCAGCGGATCAAAACAAAGTGCCAACCATATTTTTAAAATGTGATTCGTCTGGAAATAGACGATTCAGACTTTATATGAGCTTCTCAAAAGTCTTTTCTGACATTTCGTGCTTGTAAAAGCTCCCTATTCGAAAAGTTAGCAGACAGTTTGTCATTGTTTGAAGAAGGTAACAATTTTAGGAAAGGGGAGGAAGTGCATTTGGTCAATTACTTGCACTTTATTTTTTGCGGGGCAAATAAAAGCTTACCTTATGCAGATGAGAAATATTTTCATCAAAAAACGTTTTTTTATGTTCACTGCAAAGCCGGTGTATACTTTAAAATATATACCTTGTGCATGGCGCAGGTGTGGCACGTCGATTAATGCGGCATTGCTGGTCGACGTATGGAACCCTGAACTGTCTCCGGCACGGGTACGACCGACGGTGGATGCACGTTGCGTTTCTGCGACTTGCAAATGACGACCTATAGCGATAAACCGCCGCATGTTATGGGTCTGGGCAAGAGCATGAAGCAAAACGCTGAAGTAAAATCGTACTGAGGTGGTTGCAATAAACGTTGATGTTGTTAAATTTACATTTAAAAATGTGCAAACATACATAATTTGTCTACGAGCTACACATAAGATAAGCTGTGAAACAAGCATGTTGAAAAAGTTTCAACCAAAATAATTATTATTTTAAGAAATTGAACTTGGAGATTAATTACAGTATAGTGTACGTAGATAATACACATAGTTTGTTTTACTATTTGCAGCGGCGTGCAGAGGTCTGGTGAGGCCCACGGCGACCGCTTGATTGTATGCCCCTATACCAAATTCTAGTATTGAGCAGTGACGTATGGTGGTCATTGTTACTGGTAATAGGTTGCTGTGACGTCACCATGCGACGTCATATTCACGTTTGCAAACCAACGTTTTGGCGAAGTTTGTTGACACAACTAGCATATTATTTTACACGCACTCTCCTTACTCGTTGTTGTACAATGTGTCGCTGTAATGTACATGAATTATCAGCGCTGCAAGTTAGGAGACCGGAGCAAAACACAGCACTCAACGCTAAGACAAAGCAGTTCATAACTGCAAAAATATCCGTCAACGTGTTAAAACAAGTGAGTAGAACACATTCAGTGTTACGCCAAAGCAGTGCATAACTGCAAAAATCTAAGACTGCGCGTTAAAGCAGAGAATGAACACACTCAACGCTACCACAGGGCAGTTCACAACTGCAGATGCATCAGGCTGCGCGAATGTCTCGTCGAACAGCAGTCGAGCAGAGAAAGTATGCGGCTGGCATGGTGGACACCCATGGTTGACTGTTTGAAACTTGCTAAACTACACAAGAATTGAGAATGTGCATAAAGTACACAAGAAAACTTTCTTTTTTTCCTATGTGGCTGTTATATGTACAACCACTGGGGGACAGTGACAGACAGAGACGCCGGAGCAGTGGTAGGGCAGGGGGAGCAGTAAAAGAGTTGAGGGAAATATGAACTTATAATAAACAAAAAAATCGTTACCAACTACGTTTCTTCTGTTCATCAACAATGCTGACCTCAAAAATAATGACAGAAATTATCGAAAATCATTCTGCGTTTTATGGGTGCGCGAATAGCTGCAAGAAATTTGTTTCAAGTACGATCTTAATGAACCATGGAATTGCCTATAATACTGTTATAAAAAGGCACCTCCGCCCCCGTTGCCCCCCTTTTGAAAGCGCAGTGAGGGCAATGCCCCCGTTCTCCGGCTTCCCTGAGGACAGAACAGATACAGGCTTGTGTGAGCCGTTGTGATCAATCCGCCTGAACTGCCAATCAATGACGAAGCTCGAAATGATGCATGTATTGCAAACACAGGTGTGCGGCTGTATTACCGCACACCCAGGGTTGCCACATCAAGAAAACGAAACGGGAAACTAGTGATGCATCAAAACGTCAGCTAAATCAATCAAGCTGAAATAGGGCAGCTTTTAAATTTGGCTCAGAAAACCAATTAAACGTCCATAACTATCTTTCAATCATTTTTAGTGATTTTCCCTTGATCGCAGGATCTGGCAAAAGTCACAAAACCATCAGTTTGATTAGGTGTGCGGCGCACACCTAGAGTATAGGTCCCTGGTATTGAAGAATGTGAGAATTGCTGGCTTTTGAATACGTAAAAACTAGTGTAGACAAACACACAAGCTTCGAAAAATTAAATCCATGCAGCGTATGCTGGCAGCCTTACAATAGGAAAAATCATCTAGTTACAGCTTTTCAATTCTTGTAATTTCATTTTTTGGATGCCCCCCTGTCTTGGATGCCTGGGGGCGTCGCCTTTCCCCCTCTGCACGCCACTGACTATTTGTGCGTGTTGGTTGAAATTTTCGATTTTTAGCAAAATCTTATATGATTTAATGAGTTGGTGGGGGAAACCTCCGTTCTCTCTCTCTGTTTCGGTACCATGGCTGCTCCAGCCCTCGATGTACTATGATGTTTTCCCATTGTGTTCGATTACGTGCAGTCTCCCATAAGTTTCCAGGATATTTACATAAATCTTTAAAAGTTATTGATAAAAGTAAAACGCTGGGCATCCCTTGCACCTTTTACTGGGATTCTACCACTTAAAGCAAGATCTTCAAGTTCTCCTTAGCGTATAACATTGTTCAAAAACTTGAGCTGTCTTTGTTCTATACAACAAAGCAGTTTACACTATTGTCTCATTCTGTGAAGGAGTTGACACATTAGTTTGGTGTGGTGAAAACTCCGTTAGAGGTCTTTGATTCACCAGATTTGCAGAATAATTTGTGCCATACAAAACAACAAAAACATTTATTTTCTTCATAGTTATGCTTTTGGAAGTATACTGCAGCTTATTAAATCTTAAAAATTAGTGAAATTATTTTGTTGTTACTTGTTACCTTGCTTAGCGCAAGTGGCCTGATGAGTAAGCAACCACCAAAATTAGTTCGATTTATTAAGAATCAAAATGTTTCAGCTTCCTGCCTGCCTCAGAAAATGTTCTTCAGAAATAGCCTGCAGAAACCATAGAAAAAACAGTACACAGGTCTTGTCCATAAAATGTAAACCCGTCCTCAGTTAGTGAACAGAAATTTTTCAATTTTTTCAAGTGGAAGCGTTTGGGGAGAAAAATATGTTTTCTAACTTTATATCAAGAATATCTGCCTTCTCAGCAAACCAGAAGGTAAGAGCATATTATAACCATGGGCGTCGGAAAGGAGGAAGGGGCCAAGACCCCCTGGATTTTGAAATTTGACATTTGCCTATTACATTTTTCAGCAGAAAAAGGTTGCTTTCATAGTTTCGAGAGGGAAAAATGAGATTTCACCACTTTTGTACCCCTGGAAAAATCTTTTTCGCTACCACTGGAAAAATCCACTGTTGGCACCTCCTTGGAAAAAATCCCTCCGACGTCCATGATTAAAGCAATTGATGAAAACACGTTCAAAAACCGAAGCGGCATTGAACACAGAAGTGAAAAATATCGTCAACATTCTACCTACCCTCCTTGCTCATTAATTATCCCGGATTGCTGGGAATTCACTTCTATCGTTCTTCGAAAGCGAGATTTAGATCTATGACTTATCAAATCCGATTCTAAATTAGATGATGTTTGTCCATTGCTTGCTACTTGGGTAGCAAATACGTGTAGCGCAAACAACAACAAAACGGAAAGTGCATGTGCAGAAAACATATTGATACGAGCATACGCTTGGAGAAAGAAAAAGTTATGTTGTCACAAAAAATTATACGTAAAAAATCATCACTGTACAATGCAAAGATTATAATAAAAAACAAATATAACTTTCTCTGCTTTGCCAAAAGATCCTAGGAAATCTAAAATGGCACATAACAATAATATTGTTTATCTGTAGTTTACCGTCACGAAAAACACAAATTTTGCTTTATGGGGTATGTTCTGCTTGGTTCAATTATTTGACGATTACTAATTGAAGTAATCATTGGCAAATACCAATTATTTTTGGGTTCTGCGGCCGCACAACAAGCTAATAACACCAGTTAATTATGGAGTATTAGCGTATATGCTTCATACAAAATCGTAAGAAAAATTTAACTTGATGAAGGAATGTACATTGAGCTATTTAGAAAATTTTTGGGAAAAGTGTACTGTAAAGATTGCTGAAGTGCTACCTGCGTGACGTTTGATGGGTGGCTGGTTCTGCACCACTGCTTTCAGGATTAAGCCACTGCTAAAATCAGGGCAGTTTGGAAGCGGTCCACTGCAATGCCATAACACATCAATTTGTAGAACAACCTTGCTGCAATAACAGATATGGTAGCCACAAGCAGTAAAAAATTGCCGTGCGGTATGCTCTTGTATGTGGACCTCGTACCCATCAAAAAAGAGGTCCCTCAAAATGAAACCAGGGATTTTACCAATAAGGTTTTTAATCCGTCAAAGGTAATCATTCTTATCCTATTTTTTTCCATCGGCGAAACGTTTCGGCTTTAAAAAGTTCAGCGCAGACAAGAGTTGATGGAACTTACTTTTGTAAAGTTTCGCCAAACTGCTAAGACGCAGACTTGTAATATTTTTGTGGTTTTCTTGGCAGCGCAATCTCCCCTTACGGCGACTATCCTCAATTTACTGCAAACGTTGACTGCCTCGAAACGTGGCATGCGCTTTTTGAAGATTCAGCTAAAACAGCGTAACAGCTACGCAAGCACAAAATAAAATTCACTAAAAAACATGCGAGTTTCGACAAAGAGAAGATGCTAACTACATACGACTGCCACTTCGGACCGAGTGAACTTGGCACGTTAGCGAAATTCCCCGAGTTTTGCAAAATTAGCTCGACTGCCAATGGCCGCAAGAAAAATAAGATAAGATCGTCAGCCAAGCGCAAATTTTTCTGCAAGCAGTTTAGAAAGAATGTAACTATTTGTTTACTCATTCTGAGTGTCTGGCGGACAATTCGTCGGGAACGAGCAAAACTGTGCTGCTGTAATTGCAGTCAGGTTCGGTTAAAATTGCTGGTATCTGTCAAAGATGGCAGCTGGCGTGAAAAGATAAAAGAAATTTTTGCTGGGTGCGTGGCGCATCGGCTAGACATGTTATGCACGGCTTTTGATCATCTACTTGATCGAAGGTATTAACTTGGCAACGGCCAATGTTACGTCCAGGGCCGGTTTTAAAGCCTATTTGACAGATTTCATCAAATCGGGCTCCGCGCCTCAAGGGGCCCCGCGTCAGCAGTGCGTGACACAGTTACGGTAATCTAAGGGACGTATACTAGGCCACTAAAACGTGTGTTGTTTTGTTTATGTCACGGTGGAGGCCAGCAGAGATAAACGGATTTATGTTTTTCCAACCCAAATTCAATCCAACAATTTTATTTCAAAATACAATCTAAATTGAAGATGATCCCAATGTATGGAACGCAGTACTAAAGCAGAAATTTTACTTTTACCAGACCAGAAAAAGCAATCTCAAACATCATGCAATGATATATCTTCCGTGAGTGAAGTTGTAATTAAAATATGATGACCCAATTAGTTGACCAGCATACATAAATACAAATTTAAGACTGAATATAGTTTAAATTCTCGCAACGCAAACATTTCGTTAGTGTGCAATTTTGTGGAAAATACTTTATAATTAAACATCAATTTTAAGACTACTATTAGCAATTTTCTAGCTCAAAATTGCATGAAACTTAGCACATGAAACAGTAAATGATTGCGTTTATTCTGTCTAATGAGAATGGCAAATTTAAAATGTAAATTTAAATTATTTGGCGACCCAGAGTGGAAGGTCTCGTGACCCAACTTTGGGCCGCGACCCACTATTTGCGGACCCTGATTTAACAATTAAAGATCCTCTAAATATTCCAGAGAACAGCTTTCCAAGAAATAAAAAAGATTGTGTTTTCAAAGTTTCACTGTTAAAGTAAACTTCCAAATGTATGAAGTATTGAAAGACCGTGGTTTATGTATTCTCAGTCTGCTGGTTAAATTTGTAGCTTTTACTGCAAACATTTTAGCAAGAAAACAGCCAGGGCTTTATTAACAAGTGGATTCAACAATTGGTGTAATCTTCATACAAGGTTTTGTAAGCATGGAAATTCAAAGAGTCATTTGGAAGCCACATGGAGTTTCTATGGTTACTAAAGATTTTGTAGTGGGCAAACAATTGACAAGCAGCATGAAAAAATCGTCAAAGTTCAAATGATGTTTCAGTAGGTGCAAGTTAATTGGCTGAAGCTGTTAAATCACCATTATAGTTTAGACATTTTCAAGAAAAAAACTACGACGAACAACCACTTAAAAGAGAATGTTTTCATATGAGACAGAAGATCAAGCTTTGGATGATCGGAACAAAGCGTACAGAGTTCAGTGAATACCTTTGTATGGGCATTATGTCTAGAATTGTTACACTTGGTACTAAAAAAATAAATGAAAAATAAAACATCATCTTTTAAAATTTGAGTATATCAAGCATTTATTTTTTTGGTTAAAGACGGACATACTAGACAAAATAAAATCATATATGAACTTTTACTTCTCTGTAAAGTGGGGGCCCCGCCATCAGTTTTCTAACTCGGCCCCGCAATTCCTAGCACCGGCCCTGGTTACGTCTGAATTTTGCACTTGGCTGCTTGTTGTGCATTCTTTGTTCAGGACATACCTAAAAATCATCTTGAGTGTCAACAACTTACTGCGTCTGCAAGAGACAAGTTTTATATAATCAGAGAGCCTTTAATGGGTAATTGTTGGTTGTAGGCGTTTTAAAATTTTAGTATTAGGCTGAACCACAGACCCAGTGCGCGTTTGTTCCAGGGTCACTGTGCTGCCATCTTTTCTCATTTTCGCAGGGCTGTCGGCCACCTTTCGCGATATCGTTGCCAGAAAAACAAGCTAGGAATCTTGTCTCGTGAATGAAAGAAAAGACAGAGCTATGCATGTTATATTTAAATCTACTGATTGACAAGCAAAGAGCTCATTGAACACTTAAGGAGCCTACAGACAAAAGAGAGATCTTCTTGAAGAGTTGGTATTAAGAAAAGTATAATTGAATTTACACCGCAGTCAGTATCACACGAGGGTGCTACGGGTAATGGTCCACCGAATGCTGCATTGGCGCCCTAGCCCAAACAATATGGCACTGATTTTTTTCACCCCCTGCATACTACCTGCCAATCATTCGTATTTTATACCGCAGCTAAATGATAAAAACGTAGTTTAAGGGTGAAAACTGTTTTAAGAACGCCTTGCGTCAATTGTCCTTCATCTGTCTCAATACACGTTCAAAAGTGGGGCATAATCGGCTCAACACCAAGTAGTTCACTGGTATGCTATCAAATTCGTAGCAGTGTGTTCTTTAATTCTCACTGACGTTGGTACATTTTGCTGTTCCGCGTAAATTGCGCTTCAAATAAATTGCCGATTTCCACTGCAGTGCACACATAGCTTTTCCTATTAGTGTTCATATTGCGTTAGTAAGACCATTTTTGCGCTCGGAAACGTAGCGTCGCAATTCCAGCCATGCAAAAGTTTGTTGTGACAAAACTATATGAGCTAAACAACCGTGTGATCTGAGACTTTACGATGCTGTAGGGCCTGAATAGCAGTACAGCTTGCAGCTCGACTTGCCTGCCAACGCAAACTCCGGAAGCTGTGGTGATATTTTGAACAAAACGTCTGTGTGCAGCAACCTTCCCTTCTGTTGATAAGAACTCCCTGTCATCAAGCTTTTTCTGTCCTTCAAGCAGACTTCAACACAAGTTTTTGCCTGCACGTCAACTTTCAAACGATAAATGCCTGAAGAACGATAAACGTTGGTGCCGCTGATTACAAGGTTCAGGTATCGACGGAATCGCACTGATCTATCCACGCGGCGACAAAATCCGCATACTCTGCAGTGCGGTTGCCAAAGGTTGGTTCTGGTTTTCAAAGCCAAAGTGTCATGCGCTGGCACAAGATCTACTGAGGCTAGTTCGACGAATTTGAACAACAGTACCAAGCAGAAACCTAAATAAATCAAAACTGAACTTTACAATTATTTTCTTAACTTACTTGTAATTTGTAACGGTAACCCTAAATTTAACAAAAAAATAAAAAATCTATCTGTATCTAATGCAACTTTGCAAATGGCATGATATCTTTTCATGACACTCATCTGCTAAAATGCCATATACATTTTTATAAAAAGTGCTTTGATAAAAATAATTTGCTAACACAAAGGCTCACAGATTTTGAACACTGAAAACTTTTCAAGTCGAAATGATCGAACTGTATAACGTTTCACGTGCTGTCTTCGAGTAATTTGAGGAAACCTAGTGATCGCCAACATCCCAATTTTTTAAAATTATTTTAAAACTTTGTCGTTAACAGAACTATTTCTATGATTGGGAAGAAAGTTTTACTCCCTATACAAAATGCTCTGGTGGACAGTACTGTAGTTGCCTGTTTGACTGAATGATTGCTTTCAAGTTCTTTAAATATCTTTTCAGGGCAAGAAAATTTTCTGCTTTGAATTTAGGTGATTCTAATGTTATGGCGTAATAGTCTGACCTTCGTGTACAGTGAAAAATATTAGCACAAATACCGGGATGGATTTGTGTTTGCTAAGACACCTCGCAAACGTGTAGGAATGATTAAACAAACAAATCACATTTTTCAGTATTTATCGAAATTAAAGCAAACCTGATTAAGAAGGGCGTGCTTAGTATAGAACACTGCCATCTCAACCGGTATATGTGAAAAAACAGAAAAAATACTGGACGGAAATGAAACGTAAACGAAATTGGAACATCGGTTTGATAACTGCAAACAATTTGTTAGGATTAAAACTTTCATGCAACGGAAGATTTTAAACGCGACATACTGTCGTTTTCACGTTTGAGCCTAGCTGATATAACCTGCTAGCAGCGTAACACCTTGACTACGTAACATAAACTGTTGTCAACCTGACAAGCGGTAATTTTTATGAAGTGAAAAGCATAAGAAAAATTGACATATTTCCATCAGGCCTTAGTTTTTGTTCCTTTCTGTTGCTCAGCAACAGGGTCGGTGCTGATGAATATTTTAGTCTGGCAAAGACTTGATAATGAAAAGACGTACGCATCTGCTTGCTCATCCTTCTAACCTAAGTGCGTTACATCAGGTTCCTATTTACGAAGGTGACGACGCAGCGATTACGCCCGGTCACAAGTAAGCGTATCTAAGAACGTTGCCCTTGGCCATTTTGCTACTATAATTATTGCTGCTGTAGTTCAACGACGTGCTGTTAAAGCAGCTTGTTAGATTGACGCCATTCGGCACTTAATTGCAGTTTTCCAGGTTTAAAAGCGTAAAATTCAAATTTCACCCGTGCAACACGACACGTCTTGAGTTAAACTGTCTTTAGGGGAACTGAAACCAATGACGTATGTGGAAAAAATGGTATAGGACCGGCACTACGGACTCTGCTCGCCGCTGACCTGTCTTCCGCTGGTTCCTGTTTTGGTTGCGTTGCAAGGCTTTAATGGTAAAAGTGAATAGAGTCTCTAAAACAAGTTTCGTAAAATCAAAGAAAAACAGAAAAAAATCATTTTATATCTTAAAAGATCTAATTTCGGACGTGTTTTTGTTAAACCGAGAGACAAGTTAAGAGCATATCAAGTACTGTTTTAATTTTCAAAACATCTGAAATCTTAGCTTATCATAGACGGTGAATCAGCCTTGTTTTTGTGAGACGAAAAAAGTTGAAGAGCATAGAATCATCAGTCTTAACATAAAATCTTAACATTATTCAGACTTTTTATAAAATACTTGTGTTTGGAGGTTTTGATTTTTCACAGTCGAAAGTGTTGCGATGTTGTGGAAACATTTTTAGTCTGAATTGCTTCGCACAAGCTAAGAAAATATTGTTGCTGCACACACATTATTTAATTTTGTATCAACTTACTGATTAGTTGTTCGCTTGCTTTCAAAAACCTTTGCTACAAGTATACAGCATGCATTGATATATCGCACCATAAGCTGAATTTTCCTCTAGCAACAGGATTTAGCGTTTTTGTGTAGTATGCCTAAAAAGAGTGAAGAAAAGATCTTTTTTAAAAAATACAAGGCTTGCCATCCTTGTCAAAACACCTGAGAATGTTTCTATTGAAATTTTCTGAAAACTAATAACAAAAGCCCCAGAATTTTAGTATCACAACAAAGAAGTAAGGGGACAACAACCCTTATGTTTTAGAATAGGTATATCCGACTGGATTTAGGATAATTTATATTTTTATGTGAGCTTTGCAGTTCTTAGGTTTGAACTTGAAAGATCTGCTCTTGTTCTGTGCAGTATGAACTTCAGAATTCATGTCGATTCTGCGGTCAAGTAAACACTTCGAGTTACGGTTGTCAATTACTCCCTTTTTTGCTTGAGCATCGATATACTTTTTCATCAACACAACTGAGGACATCTTTCCAAACTTGCCGGAAAATTAAACCTTTGCTTCTCAGCTCCAGTTTGTGACAGGTTTTTACCAAAAAACTACAGTTTGCGCCAATACCAGTAGTGTTGCAACCTCTCCGGTGGTGTTGCGTTGATTGTGTGATTCACCACGAACGGCATGTGCGTGAAGAATAACGCCATTATATACGTAGCGCGAGCAAGCAATAGTAAGACAGATTGCGAGCATGATCTGTATTGTTGCTTGCTGCCACGGTGCGAAAAATTGCGCACATGCCGCTCGGGATTTCCGATCGCAACAGCGGCTTTCATATGCTGGACTTGTTCTTGTAAATCCAACTCTTTTTTCAAGAAATATTAGTTGAAGCTTTTTCCTATGTATTCTGCTGAAACGTTTGACTGCACTTTTGATGGGCGTGGTAAAGTTTTTATGTTGTTGGTGTTTTCCTTTGTTTGTTGTGTATATTGCCCGTGTATCTCCTTGAATTTGACACATCTCTAACACCAAACCAACTCAGTTTGTTTGTAATGTGTGTCATTTGCAAAATGACAAAATGAGTAAAAGCATAATTTGGATGTTCAAAAGCAAAGGATTAAAGATCATTTAGACCTACATGACAAAATGGGTAAAGCGGACTCATTTGGACAGTAGTTTGACCGTAACACAAGAGCGTTCTGCTCATGAAGAAAACCAGAAACAACAAGGCGCTTTACATCAGTGCCAGAGCAGACTATCCACAAACAACCAATAAAAACTTACTCATGTGGCGACCTGGAGATGGCGCCACATGAAAATAAAGGGTCACCGCTAGATGGTGCCCATGAGTAACAAGTCACTGTGATAGTCACCACAAGTGAATTATCGTAGTTCACTTATCCCTATATAACGATAGTGCAACCTAGTAGTGGTAGAGTGAAGTCAATGATGGATCTCTATTGCAGCTGGTTGCTTTCCTGTTAGTTAATGCCCCAAACTGCCATCTTTTGCTTCTGCTTGCCTCAGCAGTTCAAGGCGATGCAGTCAATTGCAACACTCATAATGATAAATAAGAGCACTTTCTCGGATAACTGGTGACATAAAAGTGTTTGATGGAAACGACCAGACATAAACGGCAAGTTGTGTGGTAAATGCAAGTTGCGGTTTGTGGTGATTTTTGGGTTAGACATATGGGACATTCATGTTTAACCCCTATGGGAGGTTAGGGTGGCGCCACATATTGCTTGTATTATTTTGCAAGAAGTACTCTACAGAAGAACACCTAGGAAAAGACAATTGAGGTTTAAGTTTGATTCAAGCCTTTGAGGAATCAGCCGGCTGGCTACTTTCATGACTTTGCGATGATTCGAAATTGTACAAATCTGTGTTCAAGTAATTAGTCTCCACAAAACCGACGAAGTCGAATCAATTAGCACAATTTTTAATAGGAAAGCGATTTCAAGTAATATACGCATACTCAGTTCTGAAATCCGCAGGAAATTGCTCAGTTCTGAAACTTAAAGCTCAATTGTCTTTTCCTAGGTATTGATATATTTCAACCTTTAGTGAGGAATCATGATTAGTTTTTCAGACTTTGTGCCTGGTAAGCATGTTACTGATTAAAAGCAAAGTTACATGTACGATTGTACAAAATACGTGAATCAAAAATTTCCAAACAGACATACTATTTCGCATTTCCCCGCAGTTGGAAGTTGAATGTATTGGAATACAAAATCCTTAAGTAAACAGTTAATGAACAAACATTAATGGTCATATTTGCAATAAATTTTTTTTATCGCATTGACTGATTTTATGAATGTAAATTTATTGTGACAACAGTCAGAAGAGTATTGCAGCAAGCTTCTTATCGAATTTGCAAGCAACCAGACGACAGTTGCTGTCTCAGCATAGGCGAATCCATAACTTTTCAAGGGAAGATCAGAGTCGAGTCGATTCGGGCATTTCCTGACCGCACAGCGACGAAGACCCTGCGAGAAGGCCATATCTGGTGGAGCATTTTCTGTAGAATTACTAACAGAGTTACTGAATAAAACGAGGGGAGTTAATGCCCACAAATTATGAAACTTACATAAATTACATTGGCATGAAATTTACTGCGCCTGGCCCCATTGGTAGGCTACTCTCACGCAATTTTCTTGCAGTGTTGGGCCTGTTGACGTTTTCAAACTTTTAGTCATCATCGATATCATTTATAACTTATAAAATGAAACTTACGCAATGACTGAGACCCTAATTCCCCGTAAATATCGCTATTATGTTGTCATTTTTGGTTCTCTGGCATTTGAAACAGACGGTAAAACACTGAACAAAAATATCCTTGGTACGGACCTCAGATAATTGACTGGTGGACTGAGTCGAAAAAAGATTCTCGTTGTAAATACAATACATAATACGAATATGTCCTGTTGCGATATCAACAATGCCAATTCGGCACCACCTATAACGAAGACTACCATCGATCTGGATCAAAAATAAGGACAACCTGGAAAGGAAATAAGATCTAAAGAAAGACTGACGTTTCCAGATGAAATGTATTCACGCGACCTGCGTAAAATCAGATATCATAGTTTTATTTTGCGAATATGAAATTCGCTATTACAGTATTACTTCTTTGCACACATCACTCGATCACAATTAAACTTGATAGGCGTTAAAAACAAGCAACCGAAGCTCTTGCAATCTCTAAACAACGCACCAGAGCATGGTGATTCGTCGTTTGCGAACCTCTGCCCTAAAGACAATGCAAAAATAAAAACGCAAGCCAAAATAAGGTCAAAAATAATTTCTGAGACATAGCCTATCAAAATAAGGAAAATGTCAGAATTAATCACAGTATAACAGCCCTGACTATAACTACTCTAAGTGCTTGATTGCTGTTGGCCCAACGGAGCAAGGGACTCCTTCCATAGGTGATGGAACTGCGAGGGCCACATGGACCTAGGCCCCCACTTTTTCTGGGGTGGCCAGGGGGCCTACGGGGAATGCCCCCAAAATTTTAGAAAATACAGTCGTTTTGTGCTTTGAGAGGCGGTATCCCAAACAAAATATTGCTATTCACCTAAAATGAAACATTTTAGCCCCACAAAAAATTTTTGCCCTCCTCCCAATTTTTGGGTTGGCTACGCTACTGGTTGAGGGCAAATGAAACATTGCGTAAAATTGCTTAAAAATGCTGACAAAAGTTAATGACGTCATATTTCAATGCTTGTGGCGTCACAGTTGCCAATTCAAACCATAAAAATTTTCTATAGTTTTTTTTACTTGCACTTGTGAAAAAGGATCCCCCACCCATGATTCCTTCCTTTAGGTAATTCACAGCAGTACTAAATGATGGTTGTGACGCTTTGCAAATTCGTCCACTATGAAGTCTAAATCTCTTTTGACTTTTCTGTGTTTTTTGTGTGTAAACTCTTCTGTGTAAGCAAGGCTAGCCCGTAATGGTTCTCTCCTGTTGTGGTGCGGAGAAACGTTTTCAGGCGATGCAAATCCGAAAAACTCACCTGTTCATCATATAAAGGCTTGTAGCGGACTGCTGGGCAATTTTGACTAGTCGCAGTTGTTGGTGAACTTGCTAGACCACATATGAAACTCCAATGGTATCCACTTCCTCAGCAGTCCAATCTTATTGCAATAGTATAAGAGTTTAAATTGCTGACGTACGGTGTATCTGACAATGCGACAGTATTTTTTGCTTAAATATTGCATGTAAGAAGTTTTATTTCCAGTGAAATGAATACATTCACACTGCGCAAACTCAGTAAACTAAGTTTTGTATTAATGCTTTCGTCTCTTCCCCTGATGCACGAAAGGATTTATTTAGAAACACCTACAAAAGTCACCTCAATGCACATTCGTGCGCCCGGAATCATTGATCAAAACAAATTTCGGAGGGCTTGAACCCCCGCAGTTCCCCTGGGTCCGCCTATATTCAGAATATGAAAATGTAAAAATGAAATCAATTTTTTTCAAACGAATCGCGTAAACTTTGCAAATGTGTACCTGTTGATTTTCGCCCTTAACTTTAATCATCAGTGAAAAGCGGTGCTGGAACCGCACGTTTCAGATTTCATCTGGGTGTGCAGCTTGTTAAATTGCATATCATACACCATAAATATGCACAGGTGGTCAATGATGATGTCGTAATTTTTGTTTCGAAAACAAACATTGTACAGCCTGGTCCTGAGCAAGGACGTGCAGAAGTCTGGTGATGCCGGGGTGACTGCTAGTTTCTATGCCTCTTACCAAATTCTAGCCACGTATTGAGGAATGTGAAAACTACAGGTATTTGAAGTACTTAAAAACAAGTGTTCACATAAAAAAAAAATTTTCCAAAAATTAAATTAGAAACATTTCAAAGGGTATGTTTTGTTTGCAGTGTGTTGGTCTTTAGTAATTTGTATTATTCTGTGGGCCTGAGGTGTATGTCTATAAGCAAAATTCTACTAGTAATGGGTATAAATTGAGGAGCTAAATGTTGCATTTTTGCATGCAAATATGTATCAGGTAGGCCCACCAAAAAAGATAGCACGCCCCCAGTTTAAAAGCCAGGGCTCTAGTGAAAATTGAGAGATATTTTGAAGACTACAAATCGTATATCAACAATAGGCTAGCAGGCATTGGGCAGCCAACAAAAAGAAAAAGATAGATAGGGTGTATAGTAAGGTGCATCATGAGCCTTCGACTTTTTTCAAACAACTTCTACCTAGCGTTAAAGTGTTGCATTCTGGTTAAAAAATGAGACCTCTAAATTTTTTCACAACTGGTTGATGTTCAGGGGTGCATCGAGACTACCCAAGCTTGACTCGGGGGGAGAAACTTGCAAATAATGAAATTTGGCCATAACTTAGTATATACTTGGAGGAGGAACATGATTTTTGTGTCTAACCCTACTAAAATATATACCAGCTATTCATTAAAGCTATCAGAAAGACTTAAAAAGAAAAAAAGCATAAATATATCAACAAAAAATTAAAAAACAATATTGTTGAAATAAATAAAAGCAAGAAATTGTTAACATAAATAATAAAATATCAAAAAACACAACCCGTGACGAATGGCGCTTGTCTTCAGCAGCAAGAAGTTTGTGATGAACTTCCAGTTAGCTGTGGAAGGATACAGTGTTTGCGAAATCCGTAACTGCAATCAAAATGCAGGGTGTTTGATTCAAGAGATGTATAAAAATAATTATGGATCAACTTTTCAAAGACTTTAACACAGAAGAGAGGATAGAAATATGTCTGTAATTTCTTACATCATTTAACAATCCTGAATTTTCACTTCAAGCAAAATTTCGAGAAATCTTGGAGTATATCCCAAAGACGTCTACCCCTTGTTGGCCGTCAAATCATTGTAATCCTGCTCAGGAATTTGCGTCCGTGTTGGCGGAGTTAAACTACAAGCGTTCACTGTAGGTGTTGGACTCTGACAAGGGTGTGTTCTGTCGACACCGCTTTCTTCATAATCTATATGAATTGAATAGAGAGTCACAGTCACAGTCGATGAGAATGTCACTGCTGGAAGCTATCAAGCTACAGAGGAACAACCGTTTGCTGTTATTGCTGCTTGCAACTTCTGAAAGGGTCTTCAACATACACTTAGTAGGTTTTCAGCTGCATGTGACCAAGCAAGAACGAAAATTAGCACTAAAAGGAACAAGATACTATGTCTCTCCAGAAAACCAAGGCGGTGCGCGCTGCGGCAATACACTGCAATAGGTCAAGAGTTTCAAACACCTTGGGGTGGTATTCACGAGTAACGGAAGGCGGAACAGGGAGATTTATACTGTATAACAAGGATTGGTAAATCAAACGCAATTCTGATTGAGCTTTATCGCTCTGTGTTCACAAAACTGGAGCTTTCAAACACTGCAAAACCGTCAGTTTTTAATCGGCCTTTTTCCGATCCTCATCTATGGTCATGGATCTTTTGTGTAAGGACTGAAAGGGTGCTAAATCAAGTACAAATGGAAGATACGGAATATATGCGAAGAGGTCGCGGCGTGACGCTTCGCAGCAAAGTGCGCAACTGTGCAATTCGTATGTCGAGCCACTCCTTTGATTAGAGAGATCTCAGCTACGTTGGTTCGGCCATGTTACCAGAATGTCCCTGGAAAGATGGGCGAGGCAAATCCTGCTGGCTACACCCACCGGAAAGTAGCTCAAAGGTCAACAAGGGATCAGGTGGCGTGATTGCATCTCCGACCTTGCTTGTGTGACAGTTCCCTTCTAAAAAAGAAGAACAGCACACGTTTAGGACAACTCCGCGAGAGCACTGGTGAGTTTAGCCGAAGTGCCCAAGGCACGCCCAAGTTAACAATTAAGAAACTTAGACCCGCCCGTTTTCGTTCGATTTCACGCTCAGTTTTGTTATCAGACGAAAGTGTATTCACTCATGGTTTTATTAATACAACGTTAAGCACTGCGACCTTTATCTTTTAATACAAACAACAAGAGTTTACTATAGCATGGTGTATTGGTATACACATAGAGATTTATTACAAGTAAAAGGGGTTAGCGCAAGTTTTATTCTTTCATGGAGGAGAGAGAAACCCGAATTGTCAGCAGCATCACAGCCACTAAACGGTAGTCCATTGGTATGCCCACTCGGACTAAGCTAGCTTGGTATGCCCACTGCTGGATGTTCTGCCTAAGCCAGTTGGAATACCCACTACTGGTTTAGGTGTTGAGCTGGAATGCCCACTTGCTCAACTGACTGTTCCTGGCAAAGACACCTGTATATGCCAATTTTCTCGCGTATTTTCATTGGTCGAAAATCGGACGTCATACGAATTTACGTTTCGTCGGCGTCCGTAATAGGGACCTCGGTATTCGTGTCTAGCTGTTCGCCGGAATTCGAGGGCGTTTTTCCCGCGGCTCGTAATTACCGTGTTTTACCCGTGGGAATATTGTGTGCTAGCTTTTATCCGTCTAAATCGAAAATGTTACTTATTGTTTTAAGT